>ERZ1090879.455-NODE-455-length-25828-cov-7.747837_pt1 | contig 25828 bp, 24 predicted proteins | sample MGYA00478472_ERZ1090879 | MGnify/ENA primary metagenome ERZ1090879 (study PRJEB33644, sample SAMEA5815723) | chicken gut metagenome | biome: Chicken; feature: Gastrointestinal Tract; material: Caecum | place: Ireland | collected 2019-01-01 | study: A study of the... | reverse complement strand
GCTTACAGAGTTCATTGGATAATAATTGATACATGGCAATTAAGTTTGTCGGGGCAGCAGGTATTTAAAATATTTACTGCCCCGTCTTGAAAGTGGACCAGGGGAATATGAAATATATAAAAAATGAAAACGGGGCCATCATGGTGGAGGCAACTATCTATATGCCGCTTGTCCTTTGCACCGTGATGGCCTTACTATATCTGGCATTATTTAATATGCAGGAATATATGATGATGTATGAATCCCAGAGAGTAGCGGCTGTAGCGGCAAGGGAAGAAGCCTATCTGGGATATGAAACCTTTAATATGGGCGCAGACAATGAGATTGACTTTGACTGGGGGGGAGGAATGCCTTCTTCTGATGATGTTCAGAATTATTATAAGGCTTATTCCGGAAAAACCACAGATATGTACCGGGAGATGAAAACGATCTTGGATATTTCGGGGATCACAGAGGAAAATGGGAGAAAGTATACGACTAAATTTGCAGATGCAGCCAGACAGTCTACCCTCATCGCCCTGGGAAGCATCAGCGAACCGGAGGTAGAGATCGATACCGGATTTTGGGGGACTGAGGTGGAGGTGACTATTACGCACTCCATACCGGTGCCTGGGGTACTGGCCTATCTTGGGTTTGAAGGAAGCCCGGCGATCCGGACAGCAGCCTACAGCTATTCTGTGAACCCCAGCGAGTTTGTACGGAATGTGGATCTTGCCACAGATCTGGTGGACTATATTATGGAAAAGCTGGGACTTTCAGAGAGCTATGATGCGTTCCTGGAGAAAACAAATGAGGTTTTGAATTATATACTCTGATAAAGGAGAAGAAGATGTTTCGGTTTTTTAACAAGAGTAAAGGAACCATTTCGGTATTCCTCTGTTTGATCCTTCTGCCTACGATCCTGGTAGGGGGAATGACGGTAGACGCTTCCAGGATCTATCTGTCAAAGGTGGTGATCTCAGATGCCGGGGAAATGGCGATGAATGCCGGTCTGGCCCAGTACAATGAGATCCTTCATGATGAGTACGGTCTGCTGGTTATGGATCAGTCCCCTACAGAGATGAAGTCAGACCTGGAGTCGTATTTTGAACAGTCTTTAAACACTCTTCCTTCTGATACCGATTATCAGAAGATACTGGATCTTACGAAAAAGAATTTTGAAGCGATCAATGTGATAGGATCGGAGATCTACCGGACAGATGTGGAAAAACAGCAGATCATCGAATATATGAAATACCGGGCGCCAGTCTGCCTGACAGAACTGGTAGTGGAGAAGTTTCAGCAGCTTCGGGACACGCAGAAAATGGTAGATGCAATGAACGCAGAGATGGATTTCAGCATAGCCATGCAGGACTGTCAGGATGCTTTTAAGGATGCTAAAGAAGCTCTTGACGCACTGAATCAGATAATTGAAAATTATCCGTCTGACGATACGATCCGGCAGGAACTGGAAAATACCCGGAAAGATTTTACAGAAATCGTATCCAGAAATTTTCTGATGGCCGAGGCTTTGGAGAATTATAACGGCAGCACAGAGAGTACGGATCTGAAAGCTATGGCGGAAGCTTGCATTGAAGCAGGAAAGCTGAATTTGTCTGGTCTGTCAGAAAATGAAAGGAAGGAAAGAACCTTTGACGCCTATATGGTGTGTAAGCTTTATATGAACACAGTAAATAATTTAGGCGGAATCGGAGCGCTTCTGACGCAATATGATGCAGAAAAAGCAGAACAGGAAGCGGCAGAAAATGCGGATAAAGCAGAAAATGGAGAAGGAGCAGAGGGGGAACAGCAGGTACAGGAAACACCTCAGCCAGATCAGGCCAGGAATGATCTGCAGCAAATAGAATCAGATTATAATACCCAGGCCAGGAATATTGACGATTTTATAAAGAATCTTCGGGACGAAGCCAGGCAAACAGTAGATACTCATGCAGCTAATTTAAATAGTTATAATAGCCTTGCGGGAGCAGCAGTAGAGGCTGCAAAGAAAGCAGAAAAAGAGTTGACAGACATAAGAGATTTACTAAAAACAGCCTCAGATAAATTCAACGTATGGGATCAAAAAAATAATGACCTTAAAGCAACGGGAAAATCAGGAGATATGGATCGGCAGATAGAAGAATACCGAGGCTTTTTCTCTACGGATGGGGCAGCGGATGTACAACAATTAGAGGAACTGCTCAACGCTGTAAAGATGAATCACAATTACTTTAAAGAAGTCGCAGATATACTGAAAAAAGAAAAGTTTCATAATCAAGTTATTGCAACAGAGCCGGCTGAGAATCAAAAAGGTACCTATAAAAATGCAGCAAGAAATGCACTGAACGGATCAGAGACTACCTGGTCTGAGATAGAACCTGTATGGGTAAGCTATAATGAACAATATGAGCATACGGCCCTTTCTTTAAATTATGTTAAGCAAAGTATTAAAAATGATGCTTTTTATAATAGTTTGCAGCAATATTGCGCTGGGAATAAAAGTGACGGATTAGAAAATGAAACAAATGATGTGAACAACAAGCTGAGTCAAGGCGCTGCGGCAGGAGAAGAAGCTATGAAGGAGGATGGGTATCCTACCTACAACTGGGGAGAGGCGGGAGAACTGATTTCTTCTTTGACAGGCGATGATGCGCCAAATGCAGACGATAAGGTGGGGGATATAAACGGCGGCAGCAATATGGAGGATGCTGGCCAGCGCAGGAATATTGTATCCAAATTTCAGGAATCTATTCAGGCGGCAAACTCGTTCCTTACCGGGATTGACGGTATCATAGCAAAGGCTCTGGAGAATCTTTATGTGGTCGAATATGCCATGCAGATGTTTTCCTATTATACGATAAATGTGGAAGACGGGCATACCCGTCCGGCAGAAGATATTATCAGCCTTAGCGGATACAGTCTTCAGGACAGGCCGGGATATCGGGGAGAATGTGAGTATATCCTGTGGGGAAATGATGAATCTCAGACAAATGTGAGAAATACCATGATGCTGATCTTTGGGATACGTCTGCTGTTTAATTCTTTTTATGCATTTACTGACTATCAGATTGATGGGACAGCGACATATGTTTCTGCTGCAGTGGGCGTATATGCGCCTTATCTGGTTCCGCTGGTGAAGGTTGTAATAAAACTTGCTTTTGCAGGAGCAGAAACAGCCAGTGATATGAAGTGGCTGAAACAGGGATACGGAGTGACGATTCTGAAAGATTCGAGTACATGGTCGTTACGCGGAGGAAATAATAGAGATGGTGTAACGTTTGATTATTCAGAATATCTTCGGGTATTTTTAAATGTTTCTATGGCCGGGAACGAGGTGGGAATCCTCGCCAGGATCGCCGACTGTATTCAGGTCAATGAACCGGATATTGATCTGCGAAATAGTTATACTATGTTGGCTGTGAAGGCTGAGGTAAGCACTAGGACCACCTTTATGAGAAAGATTTCCGACTGGGGCGGCAATGGAAGCTGGGGCTTTCCGGAGGACTCTTACACCATTGATTATCAAAGTATTTTAGGATATTGACGGAGAGCTTGCAGGTAAGAGTATTTTGGCGCCTGCTGCGGGGGAACGGACAGCAGGACTTTGGGAGAGAAAAATGAGAATGAAGAAAAAAAGACAGAAAAGCGAAAAAGGTTCCCTTACTGTAGAGGCTTTGGTATTTCTGATTCCCTTTATCATGGCATTTTGTACTATTATTAATGCAGCCCGCTTTGTTCAGGCAGAGATGCTGATCCATCATGCCATTACCCAGACAGCCAAGCAGGTCTCCACATATAGCTATGTGCTTACAAAGGCGGAGATTGCCAAAAGAATGCAGGATACTAATGGGAAAAGTCAGAAATTTACCAATGATATGAATGAGGCAATGACCTCTATCAGTGGTCTTGCTGATGCCGTGGGAGATCCGGAGGCTCTGGCGGAAGGGGCTTTTAGCGTAGTGAAATCTGGGGTTGCCCAAGAAGTTACTTCCGGAGCCATAGGCAAATTGGCCAAAGACAGTATCGAGAAATCTATTGAAAATCTTACCGATGACCCCGATGAATTTCTGGAAAATCTGGGAATTGTGGGAGGAATGTCTGGTTTGGATTTTTCAGAATCTAAATGGATATCCAATGATGCCGGTGAAAAGGGCAATGTGAAAATTGTGGTGACTTATAAGATGAAGAATATGCTTTTTCCGGATTTTGACTTCGGACAGTATGAATTTTACCAATGTGCTTCCACGCTGATATGGTAGGAAAGGAGAACTAAGATATGGAAACAGCGGTCTGCTGGTTTCGTGACCAGATGAAAGATAAAAAGTTTAGGCTTCTTATCTTTGCAGCTTTGGTGGTAGAGATTACTTTGGCAGCAGAATTTACTATTTTTTCTTACAGCATATTGAAGACTATCCGGTATCTTTTGCTGATAGGTGTGTTGTTCCTGATCGCCTGGATCGATCAGCATGAAAAGAAAATCCCTAATAGGCTGCTTCTATTCCTTTTGTGGGGGAGAATCTTCCTGCTCATCCTGGAATGGCTGGTATTTCCGGGCATGGGATTGTCGCTTCTTATTTCCTCTGTACTGGGAATGCTATTGGGAGGCGGCTTGTTCCTGCTGGCTCATTTCATAGCCCGAGGCGGCATCGGAATGGGAGATGTGAAACTTTTCGGAGTGATCGGGTGTTATGCAGGAGCGGGGGCGATCATGCCGCTGATCTTTCTGACGATCATGATTTCCGCTGTTTACAGCATCGTGCTGCTGCTTCTTAAAAAGATAAAGTTAAAGGAAGAGATACCCTTTGCCCCTTTTGTGCTGATCGGAACGATCCTGACATTGGCAATCGGTATATGAGGGATAAGCAATGAAAAAGTATGTCATTTTACTCTTAATAGTCTTGCTGGGATTAGCATGGTTTTCTGCCGCCTCGGATATGGTCAATGATCCGATAAAAGCAAAAGAACATATAGAAAAAGCCGAAGAATTGGTAGAAAAAGAGATTTATGTAGATGCAGTTACCGAGTATGAGAGCGCTCTGGAGTATGAACCCGGTAATGAGGAACTCTATATGAAAATAGCAGACGCCTATCTGAAAAGCGGGGACAGCCGGGAATTTATCTCCATCTGTGAGGATACCGCAGAAAAGTATCAGGAGAATACCCAGGCTATGGATACACTGATGAATTATTATGTGGAAAATAATGATGAAGACAAGGCAGTCAAATATTTGAAGGATTTTCTGGAAGAGTATCCGGATAATGAAAATGCACAGAAATGGTTTACAAAGCTGGAAGGAAGCTACACAGAACTTTACTGCCGTTATGATGAGATGAGTGAAATTGTCAATGATTCGATGGTGGTTTTAGACGAAGATTTGTATGGGCTTACAGATGCCCTTGGAAATGAAATTGTTTCCTGTGAATACAGACAGATCTATCCTTTTTCAGAAGAAGGATTCGCCCTGGCCATGACAGAGGATGGCAGATGGGTATATATTGATGAAGATGGCCAGATCCGAAAAGCGCCAGATAAAGATTATGAAAATCTGGGAATGTATACGGAGGATGGAACTGTAGCAGAAAAAGATGGACAATATGGATATCTGGATGAAGAAATGGAACCTGTAGGAAAGTTTCAATGGGATAATCTGACAGGAATTAAAAACGGGATCGGCGCCGGGGAGAAAAATGGTAAGTGGGCATTAGTTAATAAAAAGGGAAAAGAAAAAGGAGAAGACAGCTATGAAGATGTGATCACAGATTTATACGGATTTTGTTCTTCTCAAAAACGGATTTTTGTAAAAAAGGATGGCGTCTATCATCTGATCAATACAAAGGGAAAGGAAGAAGGAGATCTGACTTTTGAAGATGCCCGGGCATTTACGGAGGATGGTTATGCAGCCGTATGCAAGGATGGCAAATGGGGATTCGTAAACAGCGACGGGGAACTGGTAATTGACTATACATATGAAGAAGCAGAATCTTTCCAGAATGGATTTGCGTCGGTGGCTGTAGATGGCAAATGGGGCTATATTAATGAAGAAGGAACCATGGTCATCCAGCCGGAATTTTTAAAGGCTACGCATATATCAGAAAAGGGAACCGCAGCGGTTATGACAGAGCAGCAGGGGGAAGCTGTGTGGAAACTTCTGCAGCTGAATCTATTTCAATAAACAGTAGGAGGACAAAAAATGGTTGCATTCAATTACGAGGAACAGGAAGGAAAAGAATATTTGGTATACAATAAAAGGGCAGAGGATAAAATTGATCCTCTTACTATGGAGATGATGTCAAATAATAAGATAGACGGCCTGATACCATTTGAAAGCATTCAAGTCGATGGGGCGCTGACGCTGAAGTATAATGTAACGGGCCTGGAAAGTCTGAAAGATTACCTTTCAGGTATTGTGGGGAGAAAGAAGCTGATTCATGTACTTGAGGAAATTGCCGCTGCTTTCATTGAAGCAGAGGATTATCTGCTGGATCCCTCTTCTTATGTACTGGAAGAAGACTGCATTTATGTTCATCCAGAGACGAAAAAGGTATTTATGATCGTACTGCCCTTTGTCCGTAAAGAGATTAAACCGGAAATGTTTTTGAAAAAACTGCTTTTAGAGGTTCGCTATGATCAGTCGGAGGACTGCAGCTATGTTGCCGGCTTGATCAATCTCTTCAGCGCAAATGAGGGATTTTCTCTTTCGCAGTTCCGGGAGCAGTTGATCCGCTTCCAGGAAATTAAAACAGATAAGAAGGCTCCGGAAAAGAAAGAAGAATCCGGTCCCCGGATGCCGGTTTCTTCTCAAAACACAGTGGAAGAGCCGGTACGGCAGCCGGTTTCCCCTGTTTTACCGGAAGAACAGACAGAAAATAAAACTATTGACGGCAGATATTCTTATACAGACGACGAGGAAGTAAAAAAGAAAAAAGGGTTTTTCTGGAAAAAAGAAGAAAAGCCGGAAAAGAAAGGACTTTTCTGGAAAAAATCGAAAAAGCATGAAGAAGCATCTTCGGACAGTCCGGAAAAAATGTTCCCTTTTGCCGGCCTGAATATTCCAGGAAGTGATCAGCAGAACAGACAGAAAGATAATGGAGAAAATCCGGAAGAGATTTCTAAGGCTCATGAGACACCGATTCCTGCCCAGAAAGTGGGAATAGATCTGAAGAAAGTGGAAATGCAGGATTTCGGAGAGACTGTATATATAGATGAAAATGCTGATGATACCTTTTTCCTTGAAAAAGAAAAAAATGAACCTCAGCCTAAACCAGTTTTATACCGGTACAGTACCCAGGAAATATATGAGATACAGGGCGATATAGTAAGGATAGGAAGAAATCCGGCTATCTCTGAGATCTGTATCTCCGGGAATCGTGGAATCGGGCGAATCCATGCGGTACTGTATGTAAAGAACGGTCAGGTGGGAATTATAGATAATGATTCTAAAAATAAAACTTATGTAAATGGTGAACAGCTGAAACCGGGAGACGATCCCAGAATTCTTTCGCCAGGCGATGTGATCCAGCTGGCAGACGAGGAACTGGAATTTCGTATTAGTCAGTAGAGGAGAAAGAAGATGAGATATTTAACAGCTTATTATACGGATAAGGGAAGACGGAAAGCGGTTAATCAGGATTCCCTGCTGGTACTCCGGGAGAAATATGAAAAAGGAGAAGCAGTACTGGCCGTTATTTGCGACGGTATGGGAGGGCTGGAGAAGGGCGAAGTAGCCAGTCAGGCGGTAGTCCGTCATTTTTCAGAATGGTTTCAGGAAATATTTGTTCAGATAAAAGAAAAAGAAGAGGAAGATTTTGAGGATGAGCTTTATGAATCCTGGGAAAATCTGCTTCAGGCTGCCCATCAGCAGATCCGTCAGTATGGAAAGCTGAATGGAATTAAAATAGGAACTACAGTAACCGCATTTCTTCTTACCCGGGGAAATTATTATTTTACCCATATCGGAGATTGCAGATTATATGAACTGACGGAAAAGATTTCCTGTCTTACTGCGGATCAGACCCTTGCCAGCCTGGGGTCTATGGATAACAGAAATCTGACGGGAAAAGAGAAGGGAAAAAAATCCTCCTCAATCCTGATCCAAGGACTTGGCGCCTCTGAAAAGATCAGACCTATCTACCAAAGCGGACGAGTCACAGAAGATACGGTATATCTTCTATGCAGCGACGGGTTCCGCCATGAGATCAGTGAAAAAGAGCTTTTAACTGCTTTTGATCCGGCGGAAATGGATTCTGAAGAAAAGATGGCAGTAAAAGCAAAGGAAATAACAGAAGAAGTTTTAGAGCGGGGAGAAAAGGATAATATTTCTGTGATCCTGATCAGGACGATGTAGGGATACAGTCAGAGAGGAAAATGAGATGATAAACGAGATTATTTTTTCCCTGGGGGTAGGAATCACAGCTTGTTCCTTGATAGGAGCAGTTATATATTTCATTTTCTCCCAGGTGAAGCTGAGCCGGCTAAAAGGAATGCTGGATGCAGAATATGGAAAAGAAGAAGTATTTGAGAAATCTAAGAAAGATAAGAAAAAAACTGGCAAGTAGAGGGATACCGTTATGTTACAGATTATTGGCTCAACTTATGAAATCATTCGAAAACTGGGATCCGGCGGAGGAGGAAACATTTTTTTGGCAAAACATCTCCGGCTGGGGATCAAGGTGGTTTTAAAAGCAGATAAAAGAAAAACAACTACCCGCCAGGAGCTGCTCCGCCGGGAGGTGGATGTTTTAAAAGAACTTCATCATCCATATATTCCCGGTGTATATGACTATTTCACGGAAAATGGGATAACCTATACAGCTATGGATTATATTGAGGGGGAAAGTCTGGATAAGCCTCTGAAGAGAGGAGAAAGATTTTCCCAGCCTCAGGTGATCGCCTGGGGGATCCAGCTTCTGGAAGCTCTTAGTTATCTCCACAGCCCGATCCACGGGGAACCGCCCAGAGGGTATATTCACAGTGATATCAAACCATCAAATATCATGCTTACTCCCCAGGGTAATATCTGCCTGATCGATTTTAATATTTCTCTTGCCATAGGCGAGGATAATCTGATCGGCTGCAGCCCGGGCTATGCATCACCTGAGCATTATGGTTATGACTATTCGTCCCATGGCAGTGTTCACCGGAGCATGCAGGAAGAGAATAATGAGATGGCGGTTATGGAAGAAACAGCGGATACATCAGAAGCAGATATCCCTACGGAACTGCTGTCCTCATTTCCTTCTCATTCCATCTCTTCTGCTTCAGAAAAAAGGAGAGCCGCTGTAGACGTAAGATCAGATATTTACAGTGTAGGAGCAACTTTATACCATTTACTCAGCGGTGTAAGACCTGCGAAAAATGCAAAAGAAGTAGTGCCGCTTTCGGATAAGAAATTCAGTCCGGCAGTGATCAGGATAATCAGCAAGGCAATGAATCCGAACCCGGATCTCAGATATCAGACTGCACAGGAGATGAGGCGGGATTTCCTGGATCTGAGGAAAAATGATGTGCGGATGATAAACTGGAAGAAAAGCCGTAAAAGAGCATATGTTCTGTTCCCGGTGCTTTTTGCAGCCGGACTGTTTATCACTTTCACAGGTTATTCCAGAATCCAGAGTGAGGAAGACGGACAAAAATATGCCCGGCTTTCTGCCAGCGCACTGGAAGCAGGAGATAGAGAGAGAGCAATCGATTATGCAGTCAGGTCCCTCCCTGGCGTAAAGAACATTTTTACTTCCGGCAATGGGGAAGAAGGACAGAAAATGCTTTCAGAGGCTTTGGGGGCCTATGATTTGTCAGACGGGTTTAAGCCCTATAAAGTGGCCAAACTGTCGGAAAAAACATCTTATATGACCATTGCTCCTGACGGAGAAACTGCGGCGGCAATAGCGGGAGATCAGTTGGAAATTTTTGACACGGAGACAGGAGAGATCCTTGTCAGCCTGCCGGCGGAGGCCTCAGAACTGTCTGAGGCAAAATATTTGGATGAGGATACCATTATATATGCCGGTGACGGAGGGATCCGTGCTTACGATATTGAGCATAAAAAGGAGCTATGGGCAGGAAATCCTGCCACATCTGTCAGCATTTCCGAGAATGGTTCAAGAGTGGCGGCTATTTATAAAGATGGAACTTATGCGACAATATATGATGCCTTAAGTGGTGAAGAAATCTATATTGTGGATTTTACCGGAAAACACCAGAGCGCCACTTTGAATGAAGAACTTGGAAATGAAAAAGATAATTTTATGGATCTAAATGCAGATGGCTCTTTACTGGGCGTCAGCTTTTCGGACGGCAGTATACATATAATTAATTTAAATAATGAGGCGGATAGTCTTACAGTTTTAGATACAGATTCAGGTTATACTCATTTTGAAGGAGGATTTTACGGAAAATATTTTGCATTTTCTGCATCGGATTCCCAATCCTCTATGTTTGCGGTTATCGATCTGGATTCAAAAAGTCAGACCGGAGGATTTGATGGCGATACAGTCTTTGGAGTTCAGACAGATGAAAGCGGCATTTATGTCCAGGATGGAAACATTTTATCCAGAGTTGATCCGGCGACTTGTCAAAGGACTTCTTTAGCGGCTGCAGATGAAAGTATCCGGCATTTTTCAGTGAATGATTCTAATACACTGGTAACCACTGAAGACAGTATTCTGTTTTTTGATGAGCATGCTGTCCTGACAGCCAAATATGACAAGAAAGACGGGGGGGATTTCACTGTCATATCCGGCGCAACTGCTTTAGTGGGCGGGGGAGATTCTGGAAATATCCGCATATTGAAATATGAAGACAATCAGGCGGCCACAGCTTTTTCTTATGATCCAGGCTATATGCATCAGGGCGCCAGGGTAAGCACGGATGGGAAGACGATCATGCTGTTTTCAGATATAGGCCTGCGCCTGTATGATCTGTCCGGAAATCTGCTTCATGAGGAAAACTTTTCTAATGCAGAAAATATTTATGGAGAACAGTTTATATGTGAAGAAGAAAAATCTTATCTGAATGTCATTTATAAAGACGGAACAATACAAAGCTATGACGCAGAGGACGGAAGTCTTCTCACAGAGAAAAAGATAGGGACTCCTGAGGAAGGGATTCAAAAGGAATTTCATACAGACAGATTTCGCATAGAAGGGTTGGATTCCGGCGGAGCGGAGGTATATGAAAGAAAGACAGATGAGAAACTCAGAACAATAGAAAGCGAGGGGGATCTTACAGATGTTTTTCAGGCGGGAGATTATACCGTACTGCAGTTTACAGCAGAAGACAGGAGTTATTCAGGAAAATTGCTGGATGCAGACGGGAAGGCCTTGGCAGAACTTCCTGATTTATGTGATGTAAAAGAAGATAAACTATTATTTGACTATTTTCAGGGCGCTATTAGAGAATCCTCGGTTTATAGTCTTGACGAACTGCTGAAAATGGCCGAAAGGTAAAAATCAATGGGAATGGAAGAATAACAGGCGGGAAAAATCTTGAAATCAGGGAAAAAATACTTGCAAGAAAGCGGGAATAGTGGTATTCTTACTATGAACACGATAGTTATTTCAGCATAAGAGTGGACCGAGAGGTCCACTCTTATCGTTTGTATACCAGAAGGTTTTTGAATGCAGGAAAGAAGGTGAGGATTTGAGTAAGAAAGAGATCTATGAGCAGAAGGCAGAGGATCTGGTGATGCCGATCGTAGAAAAGTATGGATTCGAACTGGTAGACGTGGAGTATGTAAAAGAAGGAGGTAACTTTTACCTTCGGGCTTACGTTGATAAACCGGGAGGCATCACGGTAGATGACTGTGAGACAGTAAGCAGAGAATTTTCTGATAAACTGGATGAAGCAGACTTTATCGACGAGGCCTATATTATGGAAGTTAGTTCTCCGGGACTTGGAAGACCTTTAAAGAAGGAAAAAGATTTCAAACGCAGTATGGGAGAAGAAGTAGAGATCAGAACTTATCGTCCCATAAACCGGGAAAAGGAATTTTACGGTGTCCTGACTGCATATGATGAGAATAGTGTGACCATTGACTGTGAAGGAGAAGAAAAGATTTTTCAAAAGGCAGATATCGCTCTGATACGCCTTGCTTTTGATTTTTAAATTTAGGAGGAAGTAAAATGAATACAGAATTATTAGAAGCATTGGATGTTCTGGAAAAAGAGAAATCCATCAGCAAAGAAACTCTTTTAGAGGCTATTGAACAGTCTTTGATCCAGGCCTGCAAGAATCACTTTGGAAAAGCAGACAATGTAAAGGTCAATATTAATCCTAAAACCTGTGATTTCGGAGTGTTCGCAGAGAAAACCGTAGTGGAAGAAGTCCAGGACCCGGTTACAGAGATCAGTCTGGCAGATGCAAAGATGATGAATTCTCAGTATGAGCTGGGAGATATCGTAAATGTAGAAATCAAATCAAAGCAGTTTGGACGTATCGCCACACAGAATGCGAAAAATGTGATTCTTCAGAAAATCCGTGAAGAAGAAAGAAAAGTGATCTTTAACGAATATTACGCCAAAGAAAAGGATGTAGTCACAGGTATCGTTCAGAGAAATATGGGAAGAAACTACAGCATCAACCTTGGAAAGGCGGACGCCATCCTTACAGAGAACGAGCAGGTAAAGACAGAAGTATTCAAGCCTACAGAGAGAATCAAGGTCTATATCCTGGAAGTAAAAGATACGCCAAAAGGTCCCAAGATCCTGGTATCCAGAACCCATCCGGAACTGGTCAAACGTCTTTTTGAGGCTGAGGTCACAGAGGTTAAAGACGGTACAGTAGAGATCAAAAGCATTGCCAGAGAAGCTGGTTCCAGGACCAAGATCGCTGTGTGGAGCAACGATCCGGATGTAGATCCGGTAGGTGCCTGTGTAGGTATGAACGGTGCCAGAGTCAACTCTATTGTGGAAGAACTCCGGGGGGAAAAGATCGACATTATCAACTGGAGCGACAATCCGGCAATTCTGATCGAAAATGCTTTGAGCCCTGCAAAAGTTATTTCCGTTATGGCAGATCCGGAGGAGAAAAATGCCATGGTCATCGTGCCGGACTTCCAGCTTTCACTGGCCATTGGAAAAGAAGGACAGAACGCAAGGCTGGCTGCCAGACTTACAGGATTTAAGATCGATATCAAGAGCGAGACACAGGCAAGAGAATCCGGAGACTTTGATTTTTATGAGCAGGAATATGAAAACGGATACGAGGAAGTACAGGAGATCGAGGCAGAAATCCCGGAGGACGATAATTATACAGATTATGACAACTATGATGAGGAGGATACCTCAGAAGAATAGGGGGAACATATGGCAGCAGCACGGAAGATCCCCATGCGCAAATGCGTGGGCTGCGGAGAAATGAAAAGCAAAAAGGAGATGCTCAGAGTCCTGAAGACCACAGAGGATCAGGTGATCCTGGATGCTACCGGACGGAAGAACGGCAGGGGAGCATATCTGTGTTTCAATAAAGAGTGTCTGAAAAAAGCGATAAAGAACAAAGGACTGGAGCGGTCTCTGAAAATGGAGATCCCTCAGACTATTTACGAGCATCTTGAGAAGGAGTTTGAAGAGCTTGAGAATACCTGAAGAATTATCTCTTGCAGGCCTGGCAGCCAAAGCAGGAAAAGTAGTAAGCGGTGAATTCGCCACAGAAAAAGCGGTAAAGACCGGAAAAGCCTTTCTGGTCATCACTGCCAGGGATGCGTCAGAGAATACAAAGAAAAAATTTAATGATATGTGCAGATATTATCAGGTGCCGATTTACACCATAGGGTCAAAGGAGGAGTTGGGAAGAGCCATAGGGAAGGAATACCGGGCGTCGCTGGCGCTTACGGATGAAAATTTTTCCCGGGCCGTTATAAATAAGATCGAAAAGACAAGACATGAACAATAGAAGGAGGACAATATATGTCAACAGTGAGAGTTTATGAACTCGCAAAAGAATTGAACGTAAGCAACAAAGAGGTCCTGGATTTCCTGAAATCAAAAAATGTAGACCTGACCAGCCATATGAGCAATGTGGAAGACGAACATGTACGTATGGTCAGAGAGCATTTTAAGAAAGGAAATAGTTCTGCTCAGAATGCGGGAAAACAGGGCGAGGGAGAGAGACCGAAGAAAAAATTTATTCAGGTGTTCCGTCCCCAGAATGCCAGCCATATGCCGGAGAGAAAGCAGAAACCAAGGCAGCAGGCAAGACCAGGTCAGGACCAGAGAGGCGATAATAAACGCCGGGAGAATCCTCAGGGAGAAAACCGGGGAAATGCAGGGGGGATGAGACAGGAGAATAGAAACAACCGTCCAAATGGAGGAAGATCCAACGCAGACAACCGTCAGAACCGTTCCGGAAACGGAGGAGACAACCGCCAGCAGGGCCGTTTTCACAATAACAGTGCAGAGGGTCGTTTTAATAATCGGAATAACAGTGGTGAAGGACGCCAGGGCGGCCGTTTTGGGGGAAATCAGGACCATCAGAACAATCGGGGAGACCGCCAGAACCGTCAGAACAACAATGGGGATCGTTCCCAGGGCCGTTTTAACAACGGAGAAAACCGATCCAGATCTTTTGGAGACAACCGCCAGCAGGGCCGTTTCGGAGGCAAGAATGAAGGTCGGGGAGATTCCAGAAGAGAGCAGGGAAATAAATTTGAAAGCCCCAATCTGGAATTCGTAGAAAAAGACAGCCGTAAGGCAAACAGAGAAAATAAGAAAAAAGACAGCAGAAGAGACGAATATCAGAATCAGAGCAGAAGACCAAATCAGGGCGGGCGCCGTCAGACTCAGAGGATCCCGAAAGCTCTTCAGCTTCAGAAACCTTCCTCCCATCCAAAGGAAGAGAAGAAGGAAGAAGTAAAAGAGATTACTCTTCCAGAGAAAATGACAATCCGTGAGCTGGCAGATAAGATGAAAATGCAGCCTTCTGTGATCGTCAAGAAGCTCTTTATGGAAGGTATCATGGTAACGGTAAATCATGAGATCGATTTTGAAAAGGCTCAGGAGATTGCTCTGGACTACGATATTATCGCAGAGCCTGAAGAAAAGGTAGATGTGATCGGCGAGCTGTTAAAGGACGAAGAGGATGATGAAAGCACTCTGGTTCCAAGACCGCCGGTAGTCTGTGTTATGGGTCACGTTGACCATGGTAAAACTTCTCTTCTGGACTGTATTCGGAAGACACATGTCACCGACCGGGAGGCTGGAGGAATTACCCAGCATATTGGTGCTTATATGGTAGATATTAATGGACAGAAGATCACTTTCCTGGATACGCCCGGACACGAAGCCTTTACCGCCATGCGTATGAGAGGCGCCAATGCTACGGATATTGCCGTTCTGGTAGTAGCGGCTGACGACGGCGTTATGCCTCAGACGGTTGAAGCCATCAACCATGCCAAGGCAGCAGGAGTAGAGATCATCGTAGCGATCAATAAGATCGATAAGCCAAGCGCGAATGTAGAGAGAGTAAAACAGGAGCTTTCTGAATACGAACTGATCCCGGAAGACTGGGGCGGAAGTACCATCTTCGTTCCTGTTTCCGCGCATACCGGCGAAGGGATCGACACACTTCTGGAGATGATCCTGCTGACAGCAGAAGTGGCAGAACTGAAGGCAAATCCAAACAGAAGAGCCAGAGGTCTTGTGATCGAGGCGAAACTGGATAAAGGAAAAGGTTCTGTGGCCACGATCCTGGTACAGAAAGGAACGCTTCATGTGGGAGATTTTATCGCAGCAGGCGCCTGCTCCGGTAAAGTAAGAGCCATGATCGACGACAAGGGAAGAAAAGTAAAAGAGGCCGGCCCCTCTACTCCTGTGGAGATACTGGGTCTGAATGATGTCCCCAATGCAGGAGAGATCCTGGTGGTGACAGAAAACGATAAGGAAGCGAAACATTTTGCCGCAACCTTTGTATCAGAAAATAAGAACCGTCTTCTGGAGGAGACCAAATCTAAAATGTCTCTGGACGATCTGTTCAGTCAGATCCAGGCAGGTAATCTGAAAGAACTGCCTATTATTGTTAAAGCAGATGTACAGGGCTCCGTGGAAGCTGTAAAGCAGAGTCTGGTAAAACTGTCCAATGATGAAGTGGTAGTAAAAGTGATCCACGGAGGCGTAGGCGCCATTAATGAGTCTGATGTGTCTCTGGCAAGTGCTTCCAATGCGATTATCATCGGATTTAATGTAAGACCTGACGCTACCGCAAAATCTATTGCGGAGCAGGAAGGCGTGGATCTGAGACTTTACAAGGTGATCTATCAGGCTATCGAAGATGTGGAAGCTGCCATGAAGGGTATGCTGGATCCGGTTTACGAGGAGAAGGTCATCGGCCATGCAGAGATCCGTCAGATCTTCAAAGCTTCCGGTGTTGGAAATATCGCCGGTTCCTATGTGACAGACGGTGTATTCCAGAGAAATTGCAAAGTCCGTATTTCCAGAGAGGGAGAGCAGATTTACGAAGGCGAGCTGGCTTCTCTGAAGCGGTTTAAAGATGATGTAAAAGAAGTTAAGGCAGGCTATGAATGTGGTCTTGTCTTTGAAGGTTTCAATGACATTAAAGAAGAGGATCAGGTAGAAGCCTACATCATGGTGGAGGTGCCAAGGTAGGCCGAAACCGGGAAGGAAATTATGAGAAAAAACAGTATAAAAAATACCCGGATTAATGCAGAGGTCCAGCATGAGCTGGCTGATCTGATCCGGGGTGGGATCAAAGATCCCAGGATTCATCCCATGACCTCTGTGACAGCTGTGGAGGTTGCGCCGGATCTGAAAACATGCAGAGCTTATATCAGCGTACTGGGAAATGAAGAAGAAAAAAGGAATACCATGGAAGGGCTGAAAAATGCCGAAGGGTATATCCGCAGGCAGCTGGCGAAAACCATAAATCTCCGGAACACCCCCGAAATTCGTTTCATTCTGGACGAATCCATCGAGTATGGTGTTGCCATGTCGAAACTCATTGATGAAGTGAGCAAAAAAGAAGACGCACAGGAGGTGCAGGAAGATGGAGAAGATAACCAGTGAATTAAAAAATGTTAAGACGGTAGGGATTGCAGGCCATATCCGTCCGGACGGGGACTGTGTGGGATCCTGCATGGGGCTTTATCTGTACTTAAAGGCAAATTATCCGGAAATCCAGGTAGATGTGTATCTGGAAGAACCTAAGGCGGAATTTTCATTTATCAAGGATCTGGATCAGATACGGACAGAGTATGATGAAAGCAAGAAATATGATGTTTTCTTTGTACTGGATACCAGTGAAAAAAACCGTATCGGTGTGGCTCTTGCCGGATATGAAAGCGCAGGAAGAACTATCTGCATAGACCATCATATAAGTAATAAAGGATTTGGAGATGTTGATATTATAGAGCCTGAGATCAGTTCGGCATCGGAAGTGCTTTACACTCTTCTTGAAAAGGAAAAGATCACCCCAGAGGCAGCAGAGGCAATTTATACAGGGATCGTTCACGATACAGGCGTATTCCAGTATTCCAGCACTTCTCCTCAGACGATGCGGATCGCGGCGGAACTTATGGAAATGGGAATTGATTTTTCAAGGATCATTGATAAGTCCTTTTACGAAAAGACCTATGTCCAGAATCAGATCCTGGGTAGATGTCTGATGGAAAGTATCCTGATCATGGGAGGAAAAGTGATTGTAGGTTATGTCCGGAAAAGGGATATGGAATTTTACGGAGTGGAACCTAAAGATCTGGATGGTATTGTCCAGCAGCTGCGGGTAACAAAGGGTGTGGAAGTGGCCATTTTCATATATGAAGTGAAGACACAGGAATTTAAGGTAAGTCTCCGTTCCAACGGAGATATTGACGTCAATGCAGTAGCTTCCTATTTCAGCGGCGGCGGACATGTAAAGGCTGCCGGCTGTACCATGCAGGGTTCTGTCTATGATGTGATCAACAATCTTACACGACCCATTGCAAAACAGCTTAAAGAGAGAAGTCAGACATCATGATCAATGGGGTTCTGAATGTATATAAGGAAAAGGGTTATACTTCCCATGACGTGGTGGCAAAGCTGCGGGGAATCCTGAAACAGAAGAAGATCGGTCATACAGGGACCCTGGATCCCGAGGCCGAGGGAGTGCTGCCGGTATGTCTGGGAAGAGGTACCAAGCTCTGTGGAGTGCTGACAGACAAAAGAAAGACTTATCAGGCGGTCCTTCATCTGGGGATGGAGACGGATACCCAGGATATGACAGGCCAGGTCATAAGCCGCCGTCCTGTAGAAGTTACGCCGGAAGAAGCGGCGCGTTGTATCAGAAGTTTTGTGGGAGATCAGATGCAGATCCCTCCTATGTATTCGGCTTTGAAAGTAGGAGGGAAAAAACTTTATGAGCTGGCCCGAGAAGGAAAAGAAGTAGAGCGGAAGCCCCGCCCGGTGACTTTTTATGAGATAAGGATCCTGTCTGTGGAACTGCCTCTGGTTACTATGGAAGTTACCTGCTCCAAGGGAACTTACATACGGACTTTATGCCATGATATTGGGGAAAAACTGGGCTGCAAAGGATGTATGGAGAGCCTTCTGCGGACCAGGGTGGACCAGTTTCTGATCCAGGACAGTCTGAAGCTGTCCGAGATTGAGAAATTGGCGGCCAAAGGCAGCCTGGAGGAGCATATCCTTCTGCCGGACCAGATGTTTCCGGAATGCCCTAAGATAAAGGCAGACCGGAAGTTTGATAAAATGCTGGAAAATGGCAACCCTCTTCCATGGAAAGGGGCTGTGCCGGGAGAACGGATACGGGTGTATCACAGCAGCGGAGTCTTTATCGGAATTTATCAGTGGCAGGAGGAACGGAAACTGTATAAGCCGGAGGCGATTTTTTCTTCTCCTGAGGATTTCCATGCTCCGTCCGGAAAGGAGCAGATATGATCTATACTACGCAGGTGCCTCATCTGGATCAGAAGGTCAGAAGCTGTATCACTCTGGGAAAATTTGACGGGCTGCACAGAGGACACCAGAAGCTGATCGAACGTATTAAAGAAAAGAGAGGAAAAAACTGCAAGGCGGTAGTTTTTACCTTTGATGTATCTCCAAAGTCTTACATCCTGCATACGCCGCCGAAATATCTCCTCACTTATGAAGAAAGGCGGGAACTGGCAGAAAATCTGGGAGTGGATATCTTGGCTGAATGTCCTTTTACAGAAGAACTGATGCATATGGAACCGGAAGCTTTTGTAAAAGAATATCTGGTGGACAGGCTTCATGGAGAGTACCTGGCGGTTGGGCCGGATTTCCGGTTTGGCTATCAAAGGAAGGGCACTCCTCAGCTTTTAAAGGAATTAGGGGAAAAATATGGATTTCGTACAGAAATCTTGGAAAAAGAGAAGTATAAGGATAAAGATATCAGCAGTACGTATATCCGGGAAGAACTGGATCAGGGACATATAGAGGAGGTAAACCGGCTTCTGGGATATCCTTATTTTACAAAAGGAGAGATCGTTCATGGCAGACAGCTGGGCAGGACCATAGGGATCCCTACAGCGAATCTTATACCGCCCTCAGAGAAGAAACTCCCGCCTAATGGAGTATATATTACAGAGTCTATGATCCAGGGGAAAACTTATCAGGGAATCACAAACGTAGGGTATAAACCTACGGTGAAGGAAAATTTCCTGGGAGTGGAGACTTATCTGTTTTCCTGCAATGCAGATCTTTACGGCCAGGAGGCGGAGGTGAAGTTTTACCGTTATCTGCGGCCGGAGATAAAATTTGCTTCTCTGGAGGAACTGAAAAAACAGATGATGAAAGACATCCAAAAAGGAAAAGATTATTTTAACGGAATATAGATATAGAAGAAACCCGAAAAAGAGGCCGGCATTTAGGAAAAGCTGGTCTTTTTTTGTGGATACCCTTGTACACGGAGGGTACACCTATGATAATAAAAAATACTTATGAGGTACATGTTTTAAATATACAAAATATTACATTATATCAACAGATTTTGTAAAAAACAGGTATGGTCGGGAAAGGATTTGGTATACTAAGTTGGAGTATACTATAAGAAATATCAAGGAAATCGGCCTTGGAAAAACTTTTATAAAAGCAGGAGAGACCGGTAATGAGAGCAGGAATTTGTGATGATGACAGCAAGTGGTATCAGTGTGCAAAAGAGATCATTGAGGGATATGGGAAGAAAACAGATACAAAAATAGAGATTTTGTATTTTCCCCAGGGGGAAAGCCTGGAAGTTTATGAGGGGGATCCCCTGGATGTTATTTTTATGGATGTGAATCTGGGAGAAGAAAACGGGATCGTTTTAGCAGGAAAGATCAATAAGAAATGGCGAAACTGCCAGATCATCTATCTAACGAACTATCTTAGTTATGCTACAGAAACCTATCATACAGACTATACTTTTTTTGTCCTGAAGGAACAGTTTAAGGACAGGATCGGTGAAGTGTTTGGGAAAATCCTTCATAATATGGAACAAAAGTCAGAGAGACTGGCTTTTTCCGTGATCGGAGGAAAAGAGGTGATCCTGGCTCCAGAGGATATCCTGTATTTTGAGCGGAGCGGAAGGGTGACCAGGATCGTGACTGTGTGGGGAAACTATGAGATATGGGACAAGCTGAAAGATGTTATGGGTAAATTATCAGAAGTAGATTTTGTCCGCTGCCATAACAGCTATATTGTATATATGCCCGCTGTACGTGAACTGAGAAAAGGCTGTTTTATCCTGAAGAACGGTACAAAGATCATGATAAGCAGAAGCCATATGAAAGGGGTAAAAGCGGCTTTTATGCGCTGGGCGATGACGCAGACAGTATGAAGAAAAATATAATAGATAAGGGAAAGGAGAAGAAGATATGCTGATCTGGGGAACACTGGTTCTTTTGCTGGCTACTCTGCTTCTCCTTTTTAATGGATTGCGGATGAAAATACTGGAAAAGGAAAACCGTCTTTTATCTGCATATATGGATTCGGCAGAAGAGTTTTACCAGGAAATACAAAAAAGAGTGGAGGCTTCCAGACGATATCGGCATGACCTGGCCAAGCATATCCAGACGCTGGAAACCCTGCTTGCCAGTCAGGATGAAGAAAATGAAGTCCGGGCTTATATGGAGGGATTGAAAAAAGAGTATGCTAAATTAAAGAAAAAGAAGTTCTGCAGGGATGAGATCCTGGAATCGATCCTGGATATGAAAGCGGAGCAGTGCCGGGAACTGGAGATCCCCATAGAGATTTTTGTAGAGGACCGTTTTTATACGGAGATTGAGGAAGCGGATATGGTAGGATTGCTGTGTAATCTTCTGGATAATGCTATTGAGGCAAACGAGAGATGCACAAAAGAGGAGAGAAAAGGAATCTGGTTTCGTATGGAAAAGGAAGAAGAAAAGATAAAAATTGAGATTGAGAATTGTATATCTTCAGAAGAAGAATTCAATTTTATCACGAAAAAGAGCAAGAAAAATGAACATGGGATCGGTACGAAGATTATTATGGATCTTGTGGAAAAATATCATGGGACCAGGATAATAAAGGAAGACAGGCAGAAAAAGATCATAACGGACCGGATATTCCTTTATGGAAAGGAAAGACTATGAATATAGAACAGCTTCCATGGCAGGCAGCCTTTCGGACTGCTTTGATCCTGGGGTCGAATGTATCCATTGCTTTTTTTATCCAGTTAGCAGCTTTGGAAAGAAAGCGGTCGCCCCTGCCTCTGGCCCTTGCTCTTTTGATCAGAGGTGTTTTGATAAATCTTTTGGGAGGAATTGTTTTTCATGAATACATTTCCCAAAATGATTTCTGGAGTAATTGTTATGAAGTCCTTATTACTTTTCAGTCGATTGTTTTATGGATCTTTGTCTTCTATACCTTTACCGGGGATGCCTTAAAAATTGTAGTCACTTCCATGACAGCAGAGATATATGCGGTATCTTTAAACGGAGTTGTATTGGCGATGATAAATTATGCGGAAGGGAGAGAAAGCCTGCTTTTCAGCGGAGGATCCTTTCAGTGGACGGATCTTTTGATCCCTCTGATAATGTATGCTGTATTTTTGCCTTTCTATTTTTTATTCAGAGATAAACTGAAAGAAAACAGATATAGAAGACTGAAACACAGAAAATTGTGGATTGCTTTTGCAGGCACCTATATTTTTCTGGGAATTATTTCCTGGTGGAATGGCTATGCAAATAAAATGAGCTACATGTCCTGGTTTATCTGGCTGATATTCTTCCTTTTTGCCACCGGTATTGGAGCAGCAGGAATCTGGAGTTGGATAAATTATATGGCCAAGATTGAAAGAGAACATCGTTTACTGAAAAAACAGCAGGAATTTTTCAGTCTTCATCAACGTGTCATAAATGATCAGATCCAAAGTATGGAGAAAAACCAGAAGCTGATCGACCTTCAGATGAAGGAAATACAAAAGCTGGAGGGAAGGGCTCTTTCAGGAGAAAGAGCAGACGCCTACCTAAAACAACTGAAGCAAGAATATTACAGGATCAAAGCAAGAGTATACTGCAGTGAATGGGAGATTAATGCGCTTCTGTATTATTATTCACAGAAAGCGGAAGAAAATAACATTATCTGCAGCTTTTACTTTGGCAATTACCGCAGAGGATCTGCAAAGCGCGAATATTTGAGCGAGATCCTGATGCTCCTGCTGGAAGAATCTATAGAGAAAAATCTTAAGGTAGAGAAACAAGAAAGAAGAATTTCCCTTTCTGCCGGTACGGTGAGAAATCAGGTGATCTTATCACTGGAAACCGTGGGCAAAGGAAAATTCAGAATCTGGAAACTCAGGATTCTTGCAGAAAAACACCAGGGGTTGGTTAAATATAAGAAAAAGGGAAATAAAATTTATGTAAAGATCATGATCCCCTGCACAGAATGTTACAATCAGAAGACAGTTTTTGAATAAAAGGGAGACAAGAGACAGATTTTTGATATAATTACCACAGGCTGTAAGAAGAATATATCTTGTAAAAATATGCAGCGGAATGAGTGAGTCTAGTGGAAAAACAAATAACTGAAGAAAAAAAGAAAAAAAAGTCGAGACTGAAGATAATAGCGGCGGCAGTGCTGGGATGTATCCTGCTGCTCGTTGCTGGAAGCGGTCTGGGCTTTTTATATTTGAGATTCCAGGGAGAGAAAAATTTAAAAACCCAGGTTCCAGCGGTTTCTAAAGAGAAGGATGAAGCAGAAAACACTTCAGGATCTTCTGAGAAAGAGGAGCAGGAAGGGCTTTATATTACATACGAAGGGAAACAGTATCAATATAATTCTGATGTGATCAATATACTTTGCCTGGGAATTGATAAGGATATCCCTATCGAAGAAAAAAGGGACACCGGCAGTGAAGGACTGGCAGATGCAGTCATCCTTGCCAGCATTGATACAAAGGAAGATAAACTGAATTTTCTTGCTGTGCCCAGAGAAACGATCGTACCGGTAAAGCTTATAGATACGGCGGGAAATTTTGTCCGGACGGAAAATGAGCAGATCACACTGCAGTATGCTTATGGACAGACTGCGGAAAAAAGCTGTGAACTTATGACAGATGCTGTATCTAATTTACTGTTTCAGCTTCCGATACAAAGATACTGTGCAATTAATTTCCAGGCTCTGCCTGCATTGAATGATGCCATAGGCGGGGTAGACCTGGTATCCATAGAGACTGTGCACTGGTGGAACGGAAGTTTTTACGAGGGACAGCAGCTGCATTTGGAAGGCCAGTCGGCGCTGGATTATGTAAGACAAAGGGATGAGACGATCCCTAAAAGCAGTATGGGCAGGCTGGAGAGACAGAAACAGTATATTACCTGTTATCTGGAACAGGCCAAAGAGGCTGTGGGAAAAGACCTTACTTTGCCAGTTAAGCTGTTCCAGAGCCTGACGGAAAATATGTGTACAAATGTAACAGCAGCAGACATTACCTATCTGGTGCCGGAACTTTTGAATATGGATGTGAATATGGATAATATCAGCATGGTGCCGGGGGAGACGATCACCGGAGGAGAGCATGAAGAATATCATGTAGATACGGAGTCCCTGAAACAGCTGGTAGTGCAGATGTTTTATACAGAGGTTCAGACAGAGGACATAAATTAAAGGAAAAGAGGAATGAGATAATGAAAAAGACAAAAAAAATAGTGATCGCTGTAATAGCGGCGCTGATCATTGTACTGGGGGCAGCAGGAGGAGTTATCTTTTTCTTCCAGCAGGAAGAACCTCAGATGCTCGCCCAGGAACAGGCAGAAGAAGCAGATCCGCTGGAAGCAGAGAAAGACTATCAGGCACTTCAGGGAGAAGCGGTGACCCAGGAGGAAGATCCGGCGGAAAATCAGGTGGACTTTAAAGAACTTCAGAAAATAAATCCTGATGTATATGCCTGGATACAGATCCCGGGAACTAATATTAATTATCCGATCCTTCAGTCTGTAACAGAGGCAGATGATTATTATCTGAATACGACCATTGACGGGAAAACCGGTTATCCCGGTTCTATCTATACAGAAAAGTATAATTCTACTTCCTTCACAGATCCGGTGACTGTGATCTACGGGCATAACATGAAAGAAGGAACCATGTTCGCAGATCTTCACAAGTATACAGACAAGACATTTTTTGACAGCAATCCTTATATTTATATTTACCTGCCGGACAAGACCCTGAAATATCAGATCTTTGCGGCAGTGGCCTTTGATGACCGTTACATATTAGGCAGCTACAATTTCCAGGATAAGGATGACTTTCAGAAATATCTGGACGAGCTGCGCAGTTCCATTGATGGAAATGTGAATCAGGATGTCTCTGTGACCCAGGATAGTAAAATCCTTACGTTGTCTACCTGTATCAGCGAGTATCCAAATCAGCGATGGCTGGTAAATGCCACCTTGGCAGACGAGAAGTAGAGAAGATTTTACGCTATTTTACGGTTAAGACATTCTTCTAAGGAATGTTTTAATAAATAAAGTATCACACAAAATAGAGAGGAGAAAGAAGAAAATGAGCAAAATAAAGAAAGCAGCGGCAATCGTTGCAGCAGCTGTACTCTGTATGAGCATGAGTATGGGAGTATTCGCTTCCAGTCCTACAGACCCGGAGCAGATCGTTAATGATGGAAAGACATTAACTTTTAATCCTATTTGGTCAGCAGAGGGTACAGATAAAGACGGAAATAAGGTAACCGCATACAGTATGGAAGCACTTAGCCAGGAAGTAAAGGACATCTTAAGCGATGAAGAAAAAGTAAAGGATATCCTTTATGAGGCAGGTTATACGGTAAAAGACGATCAGGATATTACTGTTATTGCAGCAGGGGATCTCAGTCTTGTAGATATGGAAACTTTTGAAAAAACTGAAGTGCCGGAAGGCGGAATTGATCTTGAATTAAACTTGGGATTTCAGGATTCTTATTCATATGGTGGACAATTTACATATGGTGCAATCCAGGGACTTAAAGAAGGATCTACCGTATATGTGCTTCATCAGAAAGATGATGGGACCTGGGAAGTAATGGAAGGAACTGTTAAGGTTAAAACAACTAGTGATGAGTATGGTACTTATACAGGTTACTATGTAACCGCTCACTTTGACAGCCTTTCACCGGTAGCTATCATCAAAGTTATGTCTAATGGCGAAGTAGTGGTTCTGGATAAAAACGAGAACTATAAAGGAAGTATCGATGTAACAGCAGCTAACAAGGGCAATACAGTAAAGGGAGAGTCTTCACAGATTGTTAAGACAACTGCTGAGAAGAAATCTCCAAAGACAGGTAACTAATTCCTGTATGTTAAAAATATATTAAAAAATTAAAAATTTGTGTTAACATACAAGCTTGGAGAGGCCCATTAATATATGATGTTTTGGGTCGTTTCAATATGTTAGT
>ERZ1090879.450-NODE-450-length-26078-cov-5.049610_pt1 | contig 26078 bp, 26 predicted proteins | sample MGYA00478472_ERZ1090879 | MGnify/ENA primary metagenome ERZ1090879 (study PRJEB33644, sample SAMEA5815723) | chicken gut metagenome | biome: Chicken; feature: Gastrointestinal Tract; material: Caecum | place: Ireland | collected 2019-01-01 | study: A study of the... | reverse complement strand
GCGTGTGGCCGGCGCCTTAAGGGGCGGCTGCCCGTATTCTTAAAATCCAACCGGCTGGAAAAGAAAATCCCCCACCCCTCTTCCACTCTTTTCCCAGCGGCTTTTCTTGTTCCCGGTGTTCAAATAAAATTATAATTATATAGGAAGGATGTGATGCCAGTGGTGATTGGAATCGACCACGGCTATTATGCCATCAAAACCCCGCATATCTGTTTCCCGACAGGTCTTGCAAAGTATGACTATGAGCCATACACTATGCAGCGCGTGTTACAGTATGCGGGGCATTTTTATGTCTGCGGGACCGGCAGGCAGACACTTATGAAGGATAAAACAGCCAATGACAACTACTACCTTTTGACGATGGCTGCACTGGCCCAGGAAATCCAATATCGCAAAGCCAGCCATAAGGAAAGGATCATCCTTGCGGCAGGACTTCCCCTCGCCGGGTATGGCAGGGAAAAGACGGCTTTCCGTACATACCTGTTCCGGAAGGAACAGCCCTTGCGGTTCCTTTATGAAAACGAGGCGTATGAACTGACGATCGAAGATGTAAAACTGTTCCCCCAAGGGTATTCCGCCCTTACCTTACATCCAGAAATCCTGCAGGATGAACCTTCTGTTCTTCTTGTGGATATTGGAGGCTGGACCGTTGACCTGATGCGGCTGGATAATGCTGTTCCCAATGCGGCAACCTGTCGAAGCCTGGAACTGGGCGTCATCCGATGCATTGATGAAACCATGGAACAGGTGCGCCGGGGAACCGGACTATCTGTGACGGATATCCAGATTGAGCGTGTCCTGAATGGAAGCGCCTGCAGCATCCATGCCAAAGCAAAAGAAATCATCCAGAGAAACGGCAGATCTTACACAGAACGGATACTGTCTGCAATCATGGAGGCCGGCTTTGACCTGCGGGCGATTCCTGCAGTCTTTATGGGTGGGGGCTCTGCTATTTTGAAGCGCCACGTGGGACCGCAGGACGGGCTATTCCGGGCGATTTACCTGACAGACGTCCATGCCAACGCTGCCGGATATGAACGGATCGTGGGGCAAATGTCGAAGCGGTGAGCCGCCCAGTCTTTTCGTTCCGGCCGAGGATGGAAGAGCCTGCCCATAAACGGGCATGGGAGATTCTGCAGCGTGTTCCGGAAGGACAAAAAAACGCCTTTCTGGTTCAGGGAATCCTTCAAATGGAGGATTCCGCATATCTGGAAAAGCGAATCCGGCAGATTGTCCGGGAGGAACTAAAAGGGCTGCAGGCAGCACAGGGAGAGACAGATGAAGTGTCCGGGGACATCCCGCCGCAGATGCTGGATTTTTTGTCCAGCATGGAAGAAATGCCGTAAAGGAGGTGGTGCCGTTTTGGAGGTTTAAAGAATAGATGCATTATTGGTTATGCTATGATCTGGACTGCAAATTATGTTGGATATTGTGAATAGCTTTCTTTGCCTTGTTGGGGTATTGTTGTGTTAACAAAAAGAAAGGAGCCAGCCATATGGAGATGAAGAACATATGCGGAAAGATTCCTATCGAACTGCATGCAAAGGTCCGAGAGGAAATCGAGTATCGGGAAATCAGCACACAGGAATTTATCCAACAAGTTATCGAAGAACATTTTATGGAAAAAGGAGTGGACGCAATGGCAGCAAGGACAATCGCAGTACAGGTAACAGAGGAATTATTCAGAAGGCTCAAGGCCGCCGTCACATGGAAAGGCTGTAAACAGAAAGACTTCCTCATCAATGTCATTACAAAAGCCATCGAGGATGTGGAAGCAGAAATGGAGCAGAAAGCGAGCCAGGATGTGGAGCAAGACGTTCCAGACCTGCCAGATGAGGAAAGCGGAGAAATATGGGACCAAGAAGCCCAAAAATCCCCGGAAGAGATTGAGGAAGAAACGGCGGATACGGACTTGGATGCGCCAGATGAGCAAACGGAAGAACCAGAGGAAGAAAACGGGGAGCCATGGGACGAAGAAACCGAAGAATCCCCGGATGAGGATTCCGAAGAAGAAATAGAGGATATGGAGCCTATAAAACCCGAAGCACTGAAAGCATAACCAGAAAACTGAAAATCAAATAGCACAAAACGGCGTGGGCTGAAACCATGCCGTTTTTTCGTAGGAAGGAGGATGCTACTGGAACCATAAGATTTATTGACCTATTCAGCGGAATCGGCGGTTTCCGTGAGGGCCTGCGCAGGGCAGGCGGCTTTGTGTGTGTGGGTCACTGTGAAATGGACCCGCATGCGGAAAGGAACTACCGAAAGCTGTTTGAAACGGAAGGGGAGTGGTATTGTGACGACGCAAGAAACATCCGGACAGAAACCATGCCGGACTTTGATCTTTTATGTGCAGGATTTCCTTGCCAAGCTTTCTCCATCGCTGGAAAAAGAGGTGGATTTGCAGATTCAAGAGGAACTCTCTTCTTTGAAATTGCCCGACTGGTTGCAGAGAAACGACCTTCGTATTTTCTCCTTGAAAATGTTCCCGGGCTCCTATCGCATGACAAAGGGAGGACGTATCATACCATCCTCAGCACGTTTTCTGAGCTGGGGTACCATGTGGAATGGAAGGTGCTTAACAGCAAGGATTTCGGAGTCCCCCAATCAAGAAAACGGGTGTATATTGTCGGATATCTTGATGGCAGATGTGCCGGAAAAATATTACCTCTCCAACCACCAAATGGAGCAGCTCTTGTGCAAATCCTTGGCGGCGGTCAAGGAGAAAGGGTCTACGACCCTTCCGGAGTCAGCTGCACCCTAACGTCCAACTCCGGCGGCATGGGGGCCAAGACCGGCCTGTACCAGGTAGGGCTTCCCATTAAGGAGAACACCAAAAAAGGCTATAAGATGGCCTATCCGGGTGACAGCATTGACTTGGGATATGCGAACCTGAATACCCGGAGGGGACGTGTAGGGCATCAGATTGCCCATACACTTACCACAGAGAGCCAGCAAGGGACCCTGCACTTTGTGGATATTTCTCCGGAGCCATTGGTGACGGATACGGCCCGGTGCCTGAACACAAAACAAGATTCCAGCATCCACAAGCATCGTGGGGAGGCTTCCGGTGTTCTTGTTGAAGGGCCGAGGGCAATCCTGACGCCAGAGAAAGCAAAGGTGCGGCAGAACGGGCGCAGGATGAAAGAACCGGACGAGGCGATGTTCACGCTCACTGCTACGGACCGCCACGGTGTGGTTTACCATGGGCGAATCCGGAGGCTTGTGCCACGGGAATGTTTCCGCCTGCAGGGATATAAAGACAGCCAGATTGACCGGATGATGGAGGGCATGTCCGACCGCCAGTTGTACAAACAAGCCGGAAACGGCGTTACGGTCACGGTTGTTGAAGCTATCGGACGGAACTTAAAAGCAGTGGTTGAGGAATTAAGGCAAGAGGACGCCTGTCATGGCCATTGACCTGAAGGAACAGTGCTTTGGAACAGAAGTCGAAATGACAGGGATTACCCGTAAACGGGCCGCAGAGGTTCTTGGCGCAATGTTTGGGACTGTGCCCTATCACCGGAATTCTTACGATTCGTGGCGTGTGCGAGACCAGGAAGGGAAAGAATGGAAGTTTGCCAGGGACATCAGCATCGACCCTCAAAGAAAGATAAGAGGCATTGTGCAAGAGGCATCGGATGGATACCGGACAGAACTGGTAAGTCCCAAGCTGGAATACCGTGAGATGGAAAAGCTTCAGGAAGTAATACGTCAATTGCGTCATCATGGAGCCTTTGTCAATTCCTCCTGTGGGCAGCATGTTCATGTGGATGCCGCAAACCATACACCTCGGAGCCTAAAAAATGCCATGACTATTATGTATGCGAAAGAAGATTTGATATTTAAGGCATTAAAAGTACAGGCTCGGCGGGAAGATAACTATTGCCAGAAAGTCCGCCCCGCTGTGCTGGAAAAAATCCGAAAGATGCCCAACAGCACGATTTCCATGGAAAAATTTAAAGAAGCGTGGTACGAAGGAAAAGATGAAAGCTATGAGCATTATAATTGGACCCGTTACTATGCGCTGAACCTGCATGCTGTTTTTTCCAAAGGGACCCTGGAGTGGCGCTGTTTTGAAAGCACGCTCCATGCAGGCAAGATAAGGGCTAACATTACGCTGGCTTTGGCAATCTCCGCCCAAGCAATCAACCAGAGATGTACGCAGATGAAAAAGACGGAGATTTCAGAAAATCCGGCATTTACGTTCCGAACATTTCTTTTGCGGCTGGGCCTGATAGGACCGGAATATAAAAATGTCCGGGAACATCTCCTGGCCAACTTGGAAGGAGACAAGGCGTGGCGCTATGACAAAAGCCAGTATGCCTGCTTAAACAGAAGGACTTCCTCTTGTGGGGAGCGATAATAAAAAGAATGAATGAACTGCCGGACAAACTATGTCCGGCAAATTTTTTTGAAAGGATGAATCAGAACATGAAAAGAAAAGGAAGTTTAAAACGGATCATTTCCGGATTTTTGGTGGCAGTCACAGTGCTGACCAGTGTGGTGTCCCCTATGACGGTGTCTGCGGCAGAACCTCAGGCAAAGCCTCCTCTTTTGGAGGAAGTAAGGGAACAGCTGGATGCGGATGAAATTGTAACGGCCAAAGATTATGAAATTGAGGCTGGCAGTCCCTTTGATGTCAGCTGTGATTACAGCGGAATTGAAATCCTGGACAATGAAAAGGTAAAGGTTACCTTTCAGGAAGCGAAGAATGACGAGGGAAAGGATTTCTCCACGGACCATGCCGATACCTATCATGCGGTGTATTATGTAGAACCTCAAAAGACGGAGCATCCCACTTATCAGATCAGCCGTAACCTGATCGTAACCGAACCGGCCCCAGCTGCACAGAGCAAGGAGACGGAAACGGCTCCAGCTGATGCCGGCCAGACGGAGGACTCTTCTTCCGATGACGGGGAGGATGCCTCGCAAACAGAGAGCATTACAGAAACAATGCCGGAAACGGAAGAAAGCACTGAGACCGAAGTTCTGACCGAGGGAACGGAAAATGAAACGGTGGACCCCGAAGAATTTGAGACAGAAACGGAAGGGGCAGACGAAAGCGAACTGGATGCCGCCATCGAAGAAGCACAGAAACAGGATACTTTGGACGAAGAAAGCGGGCTGACGCTTAGTGATGTGCTGACTCAGGCTACAGAAGCCGGTGTGGCGATTGGTTCCCTTGAAGAAGGAGAAACCGTGACGTTTACCGCAAAAGCAAGAGCCAACACTGGAAATCTGGACGTGAATGTAACGAGAGGGACCGCATACTATTATGCAGATTATGGCCTTGGGACTTATGTGACGTACCATTATACCGTCCAGTTTGGAAGCGTGTCTGCTACGGCTTACTGTGTACAGCCATCCAGACCGGGACCGGGGGACGGCACCTATACGATCAACAAACTGGCTGACGGAGGAAATCTGGCGAAGGTGTGCTACTATGGCACCAAAGCAAGTGAGGAAAATGGTTTTTTCGACCAGAAGCATCCGGATTTTTCTGCTGGAAAGCGCTTTATCATTACGCATCTTGCCGCATCCTATGCCAACGGAAGCAGCGATGCGTTTTCCGGTACCAATGCAACAGGTCAGCAGCTGGCAATGGAGCTGTACAATTACTGCGTCAGCCAGCCGGATATCCCAGATGTTAACATGTCCTTCTCTGATTCCGATGTAACCGCTTATATTGATGGGAACAGCCAGAGGACAAAAGAGATTACATTCAAAGCGGATGAACTGCAGACCATTACCATGGATCTGCCGGATGGCGTGAAACTTCACAATGTGACCACTGGAAAAACCAGCGCCGCTGGCGCCAGTGTGGAAATCTGTGGCGGGACCACCTTCTATCTCACTGCCCCGCTGACACAGGCAGAGGATGTGAAGGGAACCTGGTCGGCAACGATGAAAGGAAGCATCACCAAAGATTTCAGTGCTTATAAGATCACAACGGGCGCATATACACAGGACCTGGCTCTGGTGTTTGGGGAAGGCGTGGATGATGAAAAATACGTTGACTTCAAAGTGACATGGGTCAAACAGGCTACTGTTGAAATCATCAAAAAAGACAGAGGAAGCAATGCTGCCATTGCTGGTGCGGTTTATGGTATCTACAGCGACCAGTCATGCAAAAACCTGATTGTGAAAATGCCGGCCACAGACAGCAATGGAAAATCCAGCGTGAAATTGGATAAGACCCAGGACACGGTATATTTAAAGGAGATTTCCGTACCGACAGGTTACGTGCTGGATACCGCAGCTTATAACATTCACCTGGTTGCAGGGGAAACAACGTCCCAGACTGTGACGGATAAGGAACAGCTGGCTAACCTGACCATCTATAAAAATGGTGAAGTGCTGACTGGAGCAAACGTTACAGAAAACGGCGTAACCTTTACTTACACCGAAAAGAAGCAAAAAGGCGCTGTATATAATGTTTATGCTGGTGCGGATATTGTAGCGGCAGATGGGACAACCGTTTATAAAAAAGGCGCCCTGGTAAAAGAGGGATTGGTTACCGGCGAGGACGGAAGCGTTACATTGAAAAATCTGCACCTTGGGACTTACTTGGTGACAGAGATGCAGGCGCCGGAGAATCTGGTATGCACTGGTGAGTCCAAAACAGTTACTTTAAGCTACGCTGGAAGCACCGTGGAAGCGGCAACGGGAAGCGTGACATTTACCAATGCCAGACAAAAGGCTGCCGTATCCGTGGCAAAACAGGACAACGAGACGAAAAATCCACTGGATGGAGGCATTTACGGTCTGTATGCCGCAAATGACATCAAGAATGATTCTGGCGCAGTTGTTGTAAAGAAAGATACCCTCATTGAAAAAGTAACCACCGGAAGTGACGGGACTGCATCCTATCAGGCCGACCTTCCGATTGGGAACAGCTACTATATTAAGGAAGTGCAGGCTCCGGAAGGCTATTATATCAATGACAGCGAAGTCTACCGCTTTTCTTTCCAGTATACCAATGACAAGGAGGCTTCCGTGTCCTTTACGCACACGTTCCAAAATGAGCGTGTGGACGCTGCCATCCATCTGGTAAAAGAGGATGCCGAAACAGGCGGGACGCCGCAGGGGGATGCAGTCTTTGAGGGCGCCGTTTATGGCTTATATGCCCGTGAAGATATTGTGCATCCAGACGGAAAAACCGGAGTGCTATACAAGGCTGGCGAACAGGTGGCAACGCTCAAGACAGATAAAAATGGCAAAGCTTCTGTCGAGGATTTGTACCTTGGGAAATATTACATAAAAGAACTCACTCCGCCAGAAGGTTATCTGCTGGATGAAACAGAGCATGACATTGACTGCAGCTATGAGGGCGACCACGTCAAAACCGTGGAGCGTACCGCAACATCCCCAGAGCAGGTGATTAAGCAGCCGTTCCAGATCATTAAGGCGGCAAATAACGGACAGACCGATGCAGACCTATTGTCTGGCGCAGGCTTTACCGCCTATCTGGTAAGCAGTCTTACGGTAAAGCTGGATGGCACTTATGATTTCGACTCCGCAGAGCCAATCATTTTAACTGCAGACGGCAAGACAGAAATGTTTACGGATGAACGTGGATACGCCTGCTCCATTGCCATCCCATATGGAACATATATCGTCCGGGAAACAACCACTCCCCATAACTTTAGTCCTGTGGATGATTTTATCGTGACAATCACAGAAAACAGTACGGAACCGCAGGTATGGCGAGTCCTTTTGGATGAAGAGTTTCAGGCGAAATTAAGGATTATCAAAAAAGATGCTGAAACAGGCAGACCGGTTCTCCTTCCAGATACAGAGTTCAAGATTTTTGACATGGATAAAGGGGAATATGTGGAACAGGTCACCACTTACCCGACCACAACTGTCCACTCTTCTTTCTTCACAAATGAGGAAGGATATTTAATCCTTCCGGAAAGCCTTCTTCCGGGGAATTACCGGATTGAAGAAGTGACGGCGCCGGATGGTTATGTTTTGAACAAAAACTATGTAGAGATTAAAGTAGATTCCAATACGGCTTATCAGATTGACCCGGTAAGTAAAGATATCGTGATTGAGGCGGTTTACGAGAACCATCCTGCGAAAGGGGAATTAACCATCCGCAAAGAAGGTGAAACGCTTGCTGGATTTGATGGTGGTTTCCAGTATGAAAAGGCAGACCTTTCCGGCGCTGTGTTCCAGATTTATGCAGCGGAAGATATCTACACAGCAGATCATCAGATGGATGCAGATGGGAACCGTCTGCTCGTATATGCGGAAGGTGCGCTGGTGGACACTGTGACAACAGATGAAGAAGGGAAAGCGGTCGTTTGGAACTTGCCGTTAGGCAAATACCGGATTGAAGAAGTGACTGCACCAGAAGGGTATGTCCTGTCCGCTTCTTCCCAGGAGGTTACTTTTACCTACGCAGACCAGGATACCCCGGTCATTCCAGAGGAAGTTACCTTCGCCAACGAACGTCAGAAAGTATCCATCACTATAGAGAAAACGGATGCCGAAAACGATGCATGGATATCCGGAGCAGAATTCGGCCTCTTTACCGAAGAAGCCATCCAGCTTGGGGATGAAACAATCGTAGAAGCAGATACCCTGCTGGAAACGGTGACCAGCGATGAAAAAGGACAGGCAGCCTTTACCAAGGACCTGCCATTTGGACAGTACTATGTCAAAGAACTGGCAGCCCCGGAAGGGTATGTGTCCTCGGAGGAAATCCTGCGCTTTGATTTCCAGTATCAGGGTCAGGAGATTCCGGTTGTGGAGCTAGAAGCTGTCATGGAAAACGTGCCGACCACTGTCGAAGTGACAAAATCTGACATCACCACAGGCGTGGAACTTTCCGGCGCTTCCCTGGCTGTTTACGACCAGGATGGAAAGGAAATTGACAGCTGGGTGTCCGTAAAGGATGAACCCCATGTCATCAAGCGGCTTACTGTCGGAGAAACCTACACATTACGGGAATCCTTTGCGCCGTATGGATACCTGAAGACCACGGAGATTACGTTCACCATTGAAGATACCGGAGAGGTACAAAAGGTAGAGATGCAGGATGACGTGCCGACTGCAGAACTGATTATCAATAAAAAAGGCGAGTTTTTGGAGAGCGTGACGTTAGTCAGCGAGATCAAAGGCATGCTGGAGCATATCTTCAATTATGTAACAGGCAACCTGCAGGACGTTACCTTTGAAGTTTACGCTGCAGAGGATATCCAGATGGCCGATGGTGTCAGCGGTGTTTACTACCAGAAAGACGAATTGGTGGCAACCGTGACCACAGACGATTCCGGTATTGCCAAGCTAGAGGATTTGCCGGTAGGTAAATATTATGTGGTGGAAAAAGAAACCGCTGACGGTTATGTGCTGGATGCGGAGCCAAGATATGTAGATTTAAGCTACCGCGACCAGGACACCCCGGTTGTAACCTACGATGAAGATTGGCAGAATAACCGCCAGAAAGCCACCGTGTCTGTCCTGAAGAAAGAAAAAGACACGGACCGTGTGCTGGAAGGCGCTATCTTCGGACTGTACGCAAAAGAAGATATTCTCTCGGAATACGGCAAGGTTCTGATTGAAGCGGACACCATCATTGAATTAAAAACCACCGATGCAGATGGAAGAATATCTTTTGTCGCAGACTTGCCAGTCGGCTATACCTATTACGTGAAAGAACTGTATGCACCGGACGGATTCGTGGCTTCGGATGAACAGCAGGAATTCACCTTTGAATACCAGGGTGAAGATGTCACTTCTGTTCCATATGAATTTACTTTTGAGAACGAGGCAACCACTGTGGAAATCACAAAATCGGATCTGACTACGGGAGAAGAACTTCCCGGAGCCTCTCTAAAGGTAATTGACGAATCCGGAGAAACAGTAGATGAGTGGATCTCAGAAAAAGAACCTCATGTGATCAAAGAATTAGTGGTCGGAAAGACCTATACCTTAGTGGAAACGAAACCAGCAGATGGGTATGTGACTGCGGAAAGCATAGAGTTCACCATTGAAAACACCACGGATATCCAGAAAGTGGAAATGAAGGATGACGTCACCAAGGTGGAAATCAGCAAAACGGATATTACTGGGGAGAAAGAACTTCCGGGTGCTACGCTGACCATTCTTGACAAAGATGGAAATGTGATTGAAACTTGGGTATCCACCACGGAGGCCCATTACATCGAAAAACTCCCGATTGGCACGTACACCTTGCATGAAGAACAGGCGCCAGATGGTTATCTGATTGCAGAGGATATCACCTTTGAAGTCAAAGACACTGGTGAGATCCAAAAGGTAATCATGAAAGACGAAGCGGAAACGGTAGATGTGCCAAAAACCGGAGACACCACAAACCTGTGGCTGCCAGCCATTGCCTTTGCGGTATCTGCCCTCGGACTTATCGGGTTCTTTGTAGGAAGGAAGCGTAGAAAACATGAGGACTAATAAGCAGGGAAAGAGGGAGCCAGCCAGCAGGCCGGCTCCCGGATTGGAAACCCAGGAAGGAAGCCAGCAGGAGCGCCTGTATTTTGCTTATGGCAGTAACATGGACCTGTTACAGATGGATTATCGATGCCCAGCGGCAGAAGTAATCGGAAACGTCCGTCTTATGGACTACCGCCTGACTTTCTGCAGCCGGAACCCGGACAGCGGCGTGGCAACGATAGTGCCTACAAAAGGAAGTTTTGTTGACGGTGTTCTTTGGCGCATCACTGCCGACTGCGAAAAAAGTTTAAATCGGTATGAGGGATACCCCTATTTGTACGGCAAAGAAATGCTGCAGGTGCAGACGGCAGATGGGGAATCCATCCCATGCATGGCTTATGTCATGAATACACCGTATAAAGACTATCTGGCAGCGCCCTCACAGTTCTACTTGGATGGCATCTTAAGGGGATGTGAACAGAATGGGATTTCAAAAGAGCCAATCCTGGCGGCAGTGGAAAGGACCAAAGAGGAAGCACAGAATCGGCAAATAGGAAAAAAGCAGAAAGGCTGGGAGCGGTGAGCGTAAGGAAAATTGCCCACCGCCTTTTTCTGTTCCTTTTGCTGAGCGTCATGGCACTAAGCGCCGGCACACTCTTCTACCATTTCGTCATCGTGCCGGGGCGAAACCAGCAGATGACAGAACAGTTAAAGGAAGATTATTCACCCAAGCCTGTTCCAGGGGAGGCTTCGCCAGAAGCGGCCTCCCCAACGGAAGAACCGGCTGGAAAAGAAAGTTGCCCCGCTATGGTGGACCTGACCGCCCTCCAGGAACAATACCCGGATGTCAAAGGGTGGCTTACCATACCGGGCACAGGAATTGATTACCCAGTTCTTCAAGGGTCGCAGGCAGAACCTGAATATTATCTGCGGAAGGACTACCAAGGGACGTATAACATTAACGGTAGCCTGTTCTTCCAATGGAACTGCGTAATTCCAGATGGGAAGAATCTAATCATTTATGGCCATAACATGAACAGCGGCGTGATGTTCGGGAAGCTGGATTCTTTTGTTGATGAGGGTTACCGTGAGGCGCACCCGATTGTTCTGCTTCAAATGCTGGACGGTGTTCACGAATACCGTATCAGGGCTGTCTTAAAAGCAGATGTCTCCATGTTTGATTTCCGCCAGGCCGTGTTTTCGGAGCCAGACGGCCTTCAGGAATATCTCCAGAAAGCTACGGCGCTGAAAGTAGCCGGGGATAGCGGCAAGGATAGGAATCCTGTTCAGCTGCTTACACTGGTAACCTGCAGTTATGAATGGAATGGAGCCAGAACCATAGTGATTGCTGTTCGGGAAACGGAAGAATGATGTAATAAAAGAATGTAACCAGTAATGTAGTAAATACAGTGGGAAGTGTTAGACAAAGGCACTTCCCGCTTTTGAAAGGAAAGGTTGGTAGATTATGAAACGATTTTATACAGCGGAAGCTGTGACAGAAGGACATCCAGATAAATTGTGCGACCTGATTGCAGACAGCATTCTGGATGAGTGTTTAAAATATGACCCAGAATCACGGGTCGCCTGCGAGGTGCTGGCAACAAAAGGGAACATCTTGGTGGCTGGGGAGATTACCAGCAGCCATGAACCCTATGTGTTCGGCATCCTGGAAAAGGTGTTGACGGAAATGGGTTATCATCCGGAAGATTTCCAGCTGAATGTGGAAGTCCATAAACAAAGCCCAGACATTGCCAGAGCGGTGGATCAGTCAAAGGAAAAAAGAAACGGTCTTGTTCCAAGTCAGGAAGATTGGGGAATGGGTGCCGGGGACCAGGGGATCATGATTGGATATGCCTGTGACGAGACTTCTCAAATGATGCCTATGCCAGTGGTGCTGGCGAACCGCATTGTCCGGGAATTATCCGCCTGCAGGCGAAGCGCCTATATTGGCGGCATCCTGCCGGATGCAAAAGCGCAGGTGACTGTGGAATATGAGGATGGGAAACCAGTTCGTCTGGACAGTGTCATTGTGTCCTGCCAGCATGTGTCTGGGAAAGACCGAAAGAGGCTGGAAAAGGAAATCCAAAGCAAGGTGCTCCGTCCAGCGCTCAGTCCTCTCCCGCCGGATGAGGAAACCATTATTTACGTTAACCCTTCCGGACAGTTTGTCTGCGGCGGATTGGATGCCGACACGGGACTTACGGGTCGGAAACTGGCGGTGGATGCTTATGGCAGCATGGTTCCTTTAGGGGGCGGTGCATTCTCTGGGAAAGATCCCTCAAAACTGGACCGCTCCGGCGCTTATATGGCCCGCTATATTGCCAAGAATATAGTGGCTGCCGGTCTTGCCAGCAGGTGCCAGGTGTCTCTGGCCTACGCCATTGGCGTGGCCAAGCCTGTGATGGTACAGGTGGACACGTTTGGCACAGGAAAGATTTGTGCGGATGATTGTCTGTCCGTGGCCATTCCCATGGTGTTCGGGCTCACCCCAAAGCAGATCATCAATACGCTGTGCTTAAAACGGCCCATCTATCGCCAGACCTCTGTTTTCGGGCATTTTGGAAGAAAAGAATTTCCTTGGGAGCGCACTGACAAAGTAAAGGCTCTCAGGGATACGGTAATCTAGGAATGTCCTGGGTCACCGAAGAAGAAATCCAAGCGGCCAGGGAGATGACTGCCATTGAATACCTGCGAAGATACGAGCCAAACCGCCTGAAAAAATCATCCGCACGTAATGAATGGGAACTGGTGGACCATGACAGTTTCAAGATCAATGAGATTACCAGCAAATGGCACTGGAAATCCCGTGACATTGGAGGTATCAGCGCCCTGAACTTTTTGACAAAGGTGGATGGCATGAATTTTCCAGAGGCTGTCCGTCTGCTGGCAAATGAAAACCCCTCTTATATTCCGCCGGAACTCCCCAAACAGGAACCCAAACCGTTTGTCCTCCCTGAAAAAAATGGAAGCATCCATGGAATCCGGCGCTACCTTTGCGGACGGGGAATCAGCGAGAATGCGCTTCGTTACTGTTTGCAGCTTGGCATTGTTTATGAGAGCAGCCCTTATCACAATGCGGTGTTTGTGGGGACAGATGAAAATGGAACAGGCCGGTATGCCTTTCTGCGAGGAATTTATGACCGGGAGGGGAAATCTTTTAAGATGGAACAGGCTGGAAGTGAGAAAAAATACGGGTTTTGCATTCCTCCTACAAAAGAAACACATCGTGTCGCTGTTTACGAAGCCTGCATTGACGCACTGGCACATCTTTCCTTGGAGGGGCGGGCGGATAAATACCGGTTATCTTTAGGTGGTATCAGCGCGCCCAAAGAAGGGGAACACCGCCGGGAAATGAAAAAACCGCAGGCGCTGGAGCATTTTTTGAGCATACACCCGGAAATCCAGGAAATTGAAATCTGCACCGACAATGATTTTGCCGGCCGGTGGGCCTGCGAGCATATCAAGCGGAACTATGAGGGCGGGTACCATATCATTGAGAACCTGCCGCAGATAGAGGGGGCAGATTACGCAGACCTGGCAAAGATGAAAAAAGAAGAAAAAAGGAAGCTGAAGGAGAAAGGAAGGTGATGCGGATGGACCATGAAGAAACAATCCAGATAGACGTGTTGACGCCGCTCAGTGGGACATTTTTCCCGGATGAAGATTACGATATAGAGGAAAATGACGAAGGGTATTTCTCAGAAGATAACGCAGCACTGCTGAATGGAGAGGATCTTGCACAGTACCAGGAAACCATCCAGGAAATGGTGGAACGGGAAAATGCCCTTTGCAGTGAAAACGGAGAGCCCTGCAATCTGATGGATTATTTTGACGGGGATGAAGCCATCAAGGAGAATGTGATAAGTGCTGTTGTGTCCGTGAAAGAGATAGACGGCGTGTTATATGGATGCACTACTCTGCAGATGAAAGAGACTATGGATAGCAAGCAGATGGAGGAACTGTTTGGGTATATCACGGGTCAGTACAGCGATGGATGGGGAGAAGGATTTGAACAAAGGGATATTGCCGTGGATGGGGGAACCTTAAATGTCCACTTTTATCAATTTGACAATTTCCACTTTACGCAGATGGAGCATGGAAAAACTCCGGAGCCGTCCCAAACCCCAAGTGCAAAAAAGATGCGGCCAAAATTGAAGCTGCTGGGTCATGATGGGAACATCTACAGCATTCTTGGGGATGCCAGTCGGCTGCTTCGGCGCAATAACCAGGGAAAAGAAGCCGAAGAAATGATCAAGCGTGTCCACCAGTCAGATAATTATTATGAAGCGCTCCATATCATCAGCGAATACGTGGAAACGGAACTGAGCGGACCAAGGGAACCAAAAGAGAAGCCGCCAAAGACGCCAAAAAAAGAAGGTGACTGCCGATGAGTTTTTATAGGTTGGACTTTCCAATAAAAGGTTTATTTTCTCCGGGAAACCGAGGGCTTTCAGACCGTGAACTCTCGCACTATGAACGGCAAATCCAGTATATGCTCCACGATATCCAAGGGATGGAAGAAGCCGTGGATAATGGCCGGATTTTCTGTGCATTTCCTGATGGAGAGGCCAAGGAGAGAATTGTGTGTGCGGACTTAAGTGTTTATGAAAAAGACGGAAGGCTCTCTGCAAGTATGGAAATGGAGACCACTTTCCCATTTCGGGAAAGAGAGGAAACGGCTCTTTGCGATTACTTACAGGCGCAATTTCAAAAAGGCTGGGGGAACTGGTTTCAGGAAAAACCCATTTATGTGGATGGCGGGACACTGACTATCCGGTTGGAAGAACCTGTTTCTTATGACCTGATGAAAGAAAAATATGAAATTACGGATATTCCCCATCCAAAGTACCCGTGGCTGCACCGCATTCGTGCCTTGGTGCATGTAAACGAACAAGTGGAACGTGGAGACTTAGGCGGATATGTAGAGTCTGCCAAAAACCTGTCCCAAGAGGGTCATTGCTGGATTTACAATCAGGCGATCTGCTGTGAAGGAGCGCTTGTTACTGAGGACGCAAGGCTCTATGACGGCGCTATAGCAAGAGACTCGGCGTTAATCAGTGGTGATGCCAGAATGTTTGAACAGGCAAAAGCAGAGGGAAACAGCATCGTCTTAAGCGGGGAGATAAAGGAGAATGCCAGAGTTGCAGGCGGAGCAGAAATCAAACGGACGAATAATGGTTTATCCCCGTTGATTGGAAAAGATAGCAATGTTTATGGAAGTGTTTGTGGAGGATTTATCATCAACGGTAATATCCTCCAGGGAGAAACTCTGTTTAATTCCACGGAGGATATGATTGTTCTGGAAGATGGGAAATGGGATGTCTTAATCAAACAAAGGAAGCTGAAACCGCCTGAACAATGGAAGAACAAAGAAAACAGGAAGCAGGAGCCAAAAGAGAAGCCGCCAAAGGCACCGAAAAAAGGAGGTGACTGCAGGTGAGTTTTTATCGTTTGGAGGTTCCGGTAAAGGGGATTCTTTATCCAGCTGGCAATCAATTGCCAGACAAGGAACTCGTTTGCTATAGACGTAAGATTCAATATATGCTGCGCAGTCTTAGACAAACGCAGAAAATGCCGGACAACGGCAGAATCTTTGTGTCCTTTCCTGAAGGTATTCTGAAAAGGAAAATTCTTGCATCAGACCTAAATGTTTATGCGGAAGCTGGGCAGGTTTATGGCGCAATTGAAATAGAAACTACTGACCCAATGACATCGGAGGAAGAAAGTAAGATTTGTGATTACCTTCAACAGCAATTTTCCAAAGGCTGGGGAAATTGGTTTCACCAGAAACCTATCCCTATAGGCGATAAAACTCTAGTGATTTCTTTTCAGGAACCATCGGCTTATGTATTTACCAAGAAAAAATATGAGATTACAGATATTGCCCATCCAAAATATCCATGGCTCCATCGTATACGGGCATTGGTTCACGTTGGTGACGTAGCAAGAGGGGACCTTGGAGGATATGTGGAATCAGAAGAGAATCTCTCCCAAGGAGGACATTGTTGGATTTATGATGATGCAATCGCCTGTGAGTGTGCTGCCGTCATAGAAGAAGGCTGTTTATTAAATGCTTCTGTAGCCAGGGACAATGCAGTGATATGTGGGGACGCCATGTTGTTTGATAAAGCAAGTGCAGAAGATTATAGCTGTTTGCTAAACGGTGTAGTAAAGGATGCGGCAAGAATTGCTGGAAACGCAGTCATTAAAGCAGCAGATAACAGGGAAGCTCCAGTTATCAGGGGCAACAGTAACATATATGGAACTGTATGTGGGCGTTTTTATATCAATGACATTGTCCTGCCAAGAGAAAAACTAATCAATCCTACGGAGGATATGATTGTTCTGGAAAACGGAAAACGGGATGTCTTGGTTAAACAAAGGAAGCTGAAATCGCCAGAACAGAGGAAGAACAAAGAAAACAGGGAATACACACACCAGACAAGGGGGATGGGGGAAAGATGAATGCACCAAGTTTTAAAAAGGAATTATTAACTGTTTTACAGCCTTGTTTCCCTCCGGAACGGGGATACGATGTCCGCTTAGATGGGGAAGTCCGAAACCATTCCCCTTATTTGACAATCCAACACCGCAGCCGGATTGTTCTGGAACTGCCCTAAAATATGCTGATAAGTGAATATAAGAGGCAATCGGACATGATTGGGATTGTAGAGGGAATGATGCGTATGTCATAAAAAAGCTTCTCCCATAAAAGAAGAACAACTCCGGAAATTCCAAGCGGAAAGCTTGCAGCACACGTTTATAAAGGACTTTAAGCGACCAACTATTTGAGTATAACCGGAAAGAAAGGGGGCTGGTCTTATGTGGAAAAAAGAACCACCAAAGGGATATAGACCGATAATGCCGCCTTTTATCCAGAGATAAAAAGAAAGGATGATGCCTATGGAAAATTTGCAACTTGATAACCTGATGAAAGAAGGAACATCCCCGGTGGAATCCCTTGGAGGTGAACATTGGCGTATCCTGCATGGCGATACGCTAAAACTCATCAAGGCATTCCAGCCGGGGATTTTTGATGCCTTGGTTACGGACCCGCCCTACGCTTCCGGCAGTTCTAAGCCAAATGAACGCAATCGCACAACCAATCAAAAATACAGCAGTGCGAAAGCGGAAAATGCCTTGCCGGATTTTGACGGGGATAACAAGGATCAGCGTTCCTGGACGCATTGGATGGCAGAATGGCTGTATGATGCAAGACGGGCCTGTAAAAAGGGGGCTCCCATTTGTCTGTTTATTGACTGGAGACAGTACCCATCCATTACCGATGCCCTTCAATGGGCAGGTTGGATTTGGCGAGGAACGGCCGTATGGGACAAAGGGAACTCCCGGCCACAGAAAGGGCGCTTCCGCCAGCAGGCAGAGTATATTGTCTGGGGAAGCAACGGTCCGATGCCGGTGAGCCGTCCAGTTTCCTGCCTGCCAGGAGTGTTCCGGTACGGCAATCCGCAAAACCGCATCCATGTCACGGAGAAGCCGCTCCAGCTTATGAAAGATGTCATCCAAATCTGTGAACCCGGCGGGTTAATCTTAGACCCATTTGCTGGCGCCGGCACTACTATCCTTGCGGCTGTAGAAGAAGGCTATCAAGCAGTAGGCATTGAAGTAACAGATGCTTATTATAAGCTTGGAACTGACCGGGTACAGTTTGCCTTAACTGCAGGGAAAGAGGAATGAAAGGCCGAAACATCAATTTTGAAGAATTTTGTGAACAGCTAATCCAGAAAACTTCTAAAAAATTGTAAAAAAGGGAGAAATTTACTGTCAGTTGTTTCTAGTAGAAAAAAGGAATGGTAATCCAGGGTATCCATATGGATGCCTTGATTTTTATTACCGAATATTTGGGCATCCATATGGATGCCAGAAAGGAGGCGCCTATGGAACAAGCGTTGGCATATGTATGCTGTCCAGCTGAGGAAAAGCGGGCAAAGCTGCAGAAATACTGCAGAAAAATTTATGAATTGGGATATGTACCCGTATGCCCTCATTTTACCTTTTCTCCGTTTCTGGATGAAAATGTCGCAGAGGAAACACAGGATAAGGCCAAGATGTCCCATTTGGTTCTGAAGCGGTGCCGCATGGTAGTCGTATGCGGACAGGAAGTCACTGGTGCAATGAATGCGGAAATCAGCATGGCGGACCGCTTACATATCATCTGCACTACATTAGAAGGTTTATCGAAGATTAAGGAGGCAGAATGAACAAACTTGAATTTTATCAAAAGATTGGAACTGAGATACGAAAATATCTGCCTTTTGGCTACCAAAAGTATTCCATCCATATCAAAGAGATGGAAATCAGTGAAAGAAAGTATGCCCTGCTAATCCTTGAAAAAGAGGGGGTCAAAAATATGCCGGTCATGAGTCTGGAGCCATATCTGGACAGAGTGGAAAACGGCGGGGACGAAACAGCAGTCTTGATTGATATTGCGGTTGACTATGTCAAGATGGTGTCTCTGCCTTATAAAAGCCACCAATATCCGCAATAAGCAAAGAAAGGGGCGAAAAGCAATGAGACTGGAAATATCATTTCCCATATCAGGAACCCTTACAGATAAGGCAGGCAATGTACCAAAGTAACTTAATGCCTATGCTTTAACAGAACGAGAAAGGGATGCTTCTCCCCAGAGAGGCAGTGAACTTGCGGGTGCGACTGGTTTTGCAAGCATAGCGTTTGGATATCCAAACGCACTTTGGGGAGAACCCCAATCCCCCGGCAGTCGAGAAAGGAGAGAAGAGAAATGTTTTTTGCAGGAATGGCTCTGGGAGCAGTGGCAGGCACAGCCTTTGGCATTGGGATGATGTGCTGTGTAGTTGCCGGAAAGCAGGAAGATCAGCAGATGGAACGGATGCGCAGACAAAAGGAGGGAGAACCAAAAACAATCCATTTCCGGGATCGGGAAGGGAGAGAAAGGTTCTCCCTTTTGGATGGAGAAAGCCTTTGCATGATGGCAGAGGACGGAACGAAAGAGATTGGTATCTGCCGCTTTGTGGATGGGAAGCAGGTAGATGTGAATGGGCAGGTCTGGGAGACCGGGGAATTCCTCCGTCAGATGGAACGCCGGGGGATTCAGGTGTATCCCTTAGAAACAGCAGAAAAGAAGGAAAGGTAGGTGGTCGGATGAGAAAACGAAACCATGTGGTTCCGGTACGGTTGAATGCAAAGGAACTTCGGCATCTGGACGGACAGGTGGCAAAGAGTGGACTAAGCAGGGAGGAATTTTTACGTTCCCTGATCTTAGGCGCACAGCTCCAGACAAAGCCCTGTGAGCATCATGCAGAACTTCTTCGGAAGATTGCGGGGCTTTGTAACAATGCCAACCAGCTGGCCCATGTCGCCAATGGTACTGGAATGGCAGGGGAAGCCAGCGTACAGGAAATGCTGCGGATCTCCAAAGAGACCTGGCGTCTGGTGAAAGAGGAATGGTAGATGGCATATACCAGCGTCCTCCCCGTCCACCGCCTGGACCGTTCCATTGATTATGTGAAGGACCGGACGAAGACCACCAAGAGCGCCGGCTCTTTAGAAGAAGCCATTGATTATGCCCTAAACCGGGAAAAAACAGAGAAAACCATTTTTGAGGATGCCATGGGGTGTACCTGTGAAACTGCCTATGCAGACATGGTAAAGACCAAAGAACGGTTCCATAAGAAAGACGGGGTGCAGGGATACCATCTGGTACAGAGTTTTGCAGAAGGGGAGGTATCCCCCGAACTGGCACATCTGATCGGACAGGAACTGGCAGAGCAGTTATTGAAAGGGCAGTATGAGGTGGTGATCACGACCCATTTGAATACCAGTCATTATCACAACCATCTGGTATGGAATTCGGTGCGCATGGCGGATGGGAAGAAATACCACAGCAATGCCAAAAGTTATTTTACCGAAGTGCGCCGGATTTCAGATGACTTATGCAGGAAATACGGTCTTTCCGTGATCCAGACGAATCAGGGGAAAGCCATGCATTATGCCCAGTGGAAAGCAGAAGCGGAAGGGAAACCTACCTGGAGGACTGCCATCCGCATGGATATCCGGGAAGCTATTGGTGTGAGCTTTTCCTGGAGTCAGTTTGTAAAAGAAATGGAGAAGCGGGGTTATACCTGGAAGCTGAACCGGAAGTATCCGGCATTAAAGACACCGGATATGGAGAGATATGTCCGTCTGCGTTCCTTGGGAAAAGGATATGGGGAGACGGAAATCCGGGAGAAGATCTTACGTCCGAAAATCCAACAGATCTATGGAAAACCACAGATGCAGTTCCCAAAGAGGAACCTTACAGGATTGCAGAAACTTTACTATGCGTATCTATACCAGATGGGCATATTTCCCAAAAAACCGAAGCGGATTCCCTATGCAGTACGTTCAGACATCCGGAGGTTGGATCTTCGCATCCGGCAGATGGAATTTTTGCAAAAAGAAGGGATCAATACCAGGGAAGAGCTGGCTGCATACCGGAAACCTTTGGAGGAACAGGTTCTTTCCTTGATAAAGGAACGAAGGACGCTATACCGAAAAGAAGCAGGTGGTATGCGCATTCAGGAGATCAACAGGGAATTAAAAGAACTTCGGAAAAAGATCCGTTTCAGCCAGCAGATCGAAGTCCAGGCGAAAGAGATGGAAGAACGATTCAGGAGGGCAAAGGAACAGGAACTGGCACAGGAAACGTCCGGGAAACAACGAAGGGAAGAAGAACGGAAGCGGTAAGGAGGTGAGTGCGTATGAACTATGGCGGTGATGCGGCAGATCAGATCGTCCGGTATTCCATGGAAGGGATGGAACACACCCTGCGGATCAGCGGGAGCATTGCAAAGAATCTGGCGGTGCTGATCGTAGCGGTGCTGAAGGACCAGAAAAAGACCAGGGGGAAGACCAGCCTGCTTCGGATGTTAAAGGAACAGCGGGCCATGAAATTTTTCACCATTCCCCATGACAGGCTGCGGGAGTTTGCAGGGGAAGCCAGATCCAGGGGGCTTTTGTATGTAGTCATCCGGGATAAGAAGAACCCACAGTTTTCTGAGATCATGGTGTTTTCCGATGATGCAGCGAAGGTGAACAGGGTGCTGGACAAGATGAATCTGGACTTTGTAAAATCCGAAGCCGGAGAAGCGGTTGTGGAACAGGCACCAGTACGGGAAACAGGGCGTGTGATCGATGCAGAATTTACCGAGAAAACTGAAGCAAAAGAAGAGCATCCGGTGAAAACCGAAACGGTGGTATTGCCGGAAGGCACCATTGAGTTTGAGCTGAATGAAGAAGAGCGTCTGTTTGAGGTAGGGGAAGGCTCTCCTTCAGGAGAAAATTTTACCCAGGCGGAGAAGGCAGGGAATCTGTCCGGACCTTCCTCGCACAGCAGCGGTTCTTTTTCCGGGCAGGAAACTAGCTGGAAAGGGGAGAAACCTTCTGTCCGGCAGGAATTAAAGAAGATCGAAGCCGAGCAGAAACAGCGCAGGCAGACACAGAAGAGTCGGCGAAAACCGAGAAACCAGCAGCGAAAGAAGAAAAAAGTGAAAGGCAGGTAAGGCTATGGATTTAACGAATATGATCCCTGGTGGAGCAGGGGAAGAAAAAACTCCACAACAGCAGTTATCAAAAGAAGAATACGCAGCCATGAAAAAACAGCAGAGGGAAGAGGTGTGGGCAGAGGTAGATGCCCAGGCACAGGCGGTGTTCCAAAACGGGGACTCTTTAAAGGGATTTTTAGATTTTATGGCACAATGTAATACCCAGAAAACCCCGAACCTTCTGCTTATCTACGGACAGAATCCACAGGCAACAATGGTAAAATCCTATGATTACTGGAAAAAAGAACACCGTTCTCCCAAATCCGGGGTGCATGGCTACACCTATATGGTCAGTACGGAATATGAAAAAGACGGGGAGATGCGGACAGGCTATGCCATCGGCAAAGGGTTTGACATCAGCCAGATGTCTGGAAAACCGCTGGAGGAACGTCCACAGCGTTCCATGGAAGAACTGATCCAGGCAGTCTTAAAGGATCAGCCAGTGCGGATGCAGATCGCAGACAATCTGCCGGAGGGCATTCAGGCACAGTATATCCCGAAACAGCGCACCGTCTATGTGCGAAACGGGATGGATGAGCATACAACATTCCATGCAGTGAACCGGGAACTGGCCTGTGCCGCCCTGGATCAGCACGATGGGAACTATGCAAGGAAGAAGGTGAATGCCCAGGCATACTGCGCCGCTTATGTGATCGGCAAGCGGTATGGGGCAGAAGTGTCCGGCTTCCAGTTTGGAAAAGTGGCAGAGATGCAGGAAAACGGACAGAAAGATCCACAGGAACTGCGGGGATTTTTAAATGATGTCCGGCAGGCGGCATATACTATCCGCAACCATATGGAACGGAATTTCGGGGAACAGGAGCAGACCTTTTCCAAGGATGCCTTTTCCTTTGAGGAACCGTCTAAGCAGCCAGCGAAGAAGGAGAAAAAAGAGAAACAGCCGGAACGATAAGTTCTGAAAAAGTTTGGCAGTAGGGATAGCTATTGAGAAGGTCTTGTGGTATGTTGGGTGTAACAAAGACAGGAGGGAACAAGGATGGCAGATTACTATTTGAAAACGGATAACATCATGAAAAATATGTTTACGGTGGCACTCAAAGATGAACTGACAGCACAGAGCCAGAGGGGAATGATTCACCCGGAAACAGAAGCCATGCTGCAGAAAGTCCGAGCCTATGAGCTTTCCGAGAAAAGGCTTCCCATCACCACAGAGGAACAGAGGGAACTTCGCAATGCCCTCAACCGGCTGCGGGACAAGTATCTGGCCATGGGCAGGTACAGTGATGGCATTGACAGCGTGATCTTAAAGGTCATGAAACCAAACGCCAGCAGGCACTTCTTCTGGTAGCAGAAGGGAGGGATGTCTATGAGGATATATGATCAAAAACAAGTGGAACAATTACGAATGCGGTATCCCAAAGGAACAAGGCTCTGCCTGGACTTTATGGATGAGCCGGGGATGTCGCCGGGATTACAGGGAACGGTGGAGTTTATTGACGATGCCGGACAGATACACATGCACTGGGAGAACGGGAGAAGCCTTGCCCTGATCCCCGGAGAGGATTCTTTTCATAGGATAGACGGACCAGCAAACGAAGTGCCAAAGCGTGAAAAAGCGAAGAAGGAGCGAAGAGTGCAGAGGTAGCATGGAAACGTGCGGACCTTTGGGTGTGGGTGCTGTTTCTGCCCGTTGTCTGGTGGGCGGGAGCTATCACTGCCTGTGCCATAAAACCAGATAGCAATCTGTTACAGATCTTACAAGTGCTGACCGAAAAACTGGATCAGCCTTTTTCTATTTCTTATACACCGTACACGCTGCGGTGTGTGTTCACATTCACAATCGCCTATGCGTTAGGCATCGGTATTTATTACTCCCAAAAGAGAAATTATCGAAGAGGGGTGGAGCATGGCTCTGCCAAGTGGGGCGATGCCGCTTCCATCTGCAAGCGTTACCGGGATAAGCGGTACACCCAGAATCTGATTTTAACCCAGAACTTCCGCATGGGCTTGGACTGCTATAAGCACAAACGAAACTTAAATGTTTTGGTGGTGGGCGGTTCCGGTGCGGGAAAAAGCCGGGCATACGCAGTTGTCAACATCATGCAGTGCAACTGTTCCATGGTGGTCACCGATCCTAAGGGAGAGCTTCTTCGGAAAACCGGGGGACTGCTGGAGAGGGAAGGATATGAAGTCCGGGTGTTTGACCTTATTAACCCGGAGACTTCTTTTTGCTACAATCCCTTTGCTTATGTGCGGGATGATAAGGATGTGCTAAAGCTCATCAACAACCTGATCCGCAATACCACCCCAAAGGGGGCGCAAAGCTCGGATCCGTTCTGGGAGAAAAGTGAGACTGCCTTGCTGCAGGCACTTATGCTGTACCTTCTGCATGAAGCGCCGCCGGAGGAACAGAACTTCTCCATGATCATGGAAATGTTAGGTTCTGCCCAAGTGAAAGAGGACGATGAAGAATATCAGTCTCCGTTAGATATCCTGTTTGAACGTTTGGAGATGCGCAATCCGGAAAGCATTGCAGTCAAGCAGTATGCCATTTACAAGCAGGCGGCAGGAAAGACCGCAAAGTCTATCTTGATCTCCGTAGGTGTCCGTCTGGCTGCGTTCAATTTAAAACAGATCGCCAATCTGACCTGTACCGATGAACTGGATCTTTACAGCATCGGGGAGAAAAAGGTGGCGCTGTTTTGCTGTATCCCGGATGCGGATACTAGCCTCAATTATCTGGTAGGCATGATCTACAGCAACCTGTTCCAGACCCTTTACTATGTGGCGGACCGGAAATACCATGGAAAACTGCCCATCCCAGTACACTGCATCATGGATGAGTGGCCAAACGTGGCACTGCCGGATGACTTTGATAAGCTTCTGGCAACCATGCGGTCGCGCGCAATTTCCTGCAGCATCATCATCCAGAACATCGCACAGATGAAAGCCTTGTTTAAGGACAGCTGGGAAAGCCTCATCGGAAATGCAGATGAGTTTTTATATCTGGGAGGCAATGAAAAAGAGGGGCATAAATATGTCTCGGAACTATTGGGGAAAGAAACACTGGATACCAACACCTATGGGCAGACCAAGGGAAGGAGTGGCAGCTATTCGGTGAATTTCCAGCAGTCCGGCAGGGAACTTTTGACACCCGATGAAGTACGCCTTTTGGATAACCGCAAGGCAGTGCTTCTGGTGCGTGGGGAACGCCCCATTCTGGATGAGAAATATGATCTGCATAAACATGTGAATGTGAAATATACGGAGGATGGAGGGGCGCCGCCTTATGATTATGCGAAGGCTCCTCTGTCCCATGAAGATGTCACCATTGATACCAGGAGACTGGATGATTATGAACTGCTCTCAGCGGAGGAACTTCTCGGCAGGGAGCAGTCTTTTTGATTGGAGGAATGCCATTGAAGAAAAGAAATGAAATGAAAAAGAACCAGACAGCAAACCATGCCACTACATTAAAACGTATGGGAAAAGAACCCAAATATCCCTTTGCCTTTTATGTGGCACTGGTGTTGTCCATGACGGTAGGAGGCATCCCGGTGCTTGCAGCCGGAGATCCCCTGTCGGTCATCAATAACCTGTCCACCTTTATCTTTTCCCTGATCCGGGCCATCGGCTTGATCTTACTGGGATTTGGTGTGGTGCAGGTAGGGTTGAGTTTAAAGAGCCATGATCCCAGCCAGAGAGCCAACGGGTTTCTGACGCTGGCAGGCGGTGTCATCATCACCTTTGCAAAAGAGATCCTGGACCTGATCGTTGGGTAGCAGGAAGAGAAAGAAGCGGGCAGGGAGGACAGCTTCCTGCCCCGGCAAAGGAGGTGAGACTGTTTGAGTGATAACTGGATCGTGCAGAACCTAAACTCTGCACTGAACACCTGGAATGAGAAGCTGGCAGAAATCTGGACGCTCCTTACCCAAAGCCCGGAATCCTTTAAGGGCGGGACGATCTGGAGTGTCATCACTGGGATCAACGGGGCTTTGACCGCCATTGGGTATGGGCTTTTGGTGTTGTTTTTTGCAGCCGGGATCGTCAAGACCTGTGGCAGCTTTACAGACATGAAGAAGCCGGAACATGCCCTCAAAGCCTTTATCCGGTTTGCACTGG
>ERZ1090879.448-NODE-448-length-26203-cov-42.960571_pt1 | contig 26203 bp, 18 predicted proteins | sample MGYA00478472_ERZ1090879 | MGnify/ENA primary metagenome ERZ1090879 (study PRJEB33644, sample SAMEA5815723) | chicken gut metagenome | biome: Chicken; feature: Gastrointestinal Tract; material: Caecum | place: Ireland | collected 2019-01-01 | study: A study of the... | reverse complement strand
CGATCGAGAGCGAAACGATCGTCTTGCAGGACGCGAGCCGCGTGGGGTATGACTTCGTCGGCTGGTATGACGGCGAGCAAGAGGTGACCGAGATCGCGAGCGGCAGTCACGGCGATATAGTACTAACAGCGAAGTGGCAAATAGCGGAGTACAGCGTGGATTACGTCCTTGACGGCGGCGTCAATGCGGCGAGCAATCCGTCAAGCTACACCGTGCTGACCTTGGGCGGCGCAGACGGCAGGATAGCGCTTGCCGACCCGAGCAAGAAAGGAGAGATCTTGTCGTATACATCCAACGGCGACGGCTCGTTTGAGGTCACTCAAAACATCTATGCCTTCCTCGGGTGGTACATAGACGCGTCGTTCGAGCAAAAGGTGACTTCGCTGACGCTCGACCTCGGAGACGCGACTCTGTATGCCAAGTGGAGTGATCAGCCGATCGTGCAAGAGGAGACGAAGCAATACGTGAGGGTGAATAATAACAACGAAGGCGACGCCGACGGCGGATATATCCTCTTCGGGCAGTATCCGCAGACGATAAAATCTGCCGATGTGACGGTAGGCGATGTTGCGGACAAGGACGGGTACTATCTCGGCTCGGACGGCGAGAGGTACGCGAAGGTGGTCGCGGATCCGTACAACAGCGGCTACACCTTCTCGGACGGCAGCGAAGTGACAAGCGGAAACACCTACTACTTCAAGGTGGAGCCCATTCGTTGGAGGATATTGAGCGAGAGCGACGGCAGTGCGTTTATCTTGGCGGACGGAATCATAGCCAATCACTACTACCATCACACCACGTCAAGCACGACGATAGAAGGTGAGACGGTGTACGCCAACAACTACAAGCACAGCGACATTCGAGCATGGCTGAACGGTGAGTTCTTGAACTCGGCGTTCGGTGAGACCGCGCAGGGCTTGATCGAGACGACTGAGGTAGATAACAGCGTATACAGCACCGGTTACAGCAGCAATCCATATGCATGTGAGAACACCTTTGACAAGGTATTCTTGCTCAGTGGGAGAGAGGCAGTGAACAGCGAATACGGCTTTGCAAGCAGCGCGTCAACAGATGACACGGCAAGGCGGATGACGGTGAGTGACTACGCGCGCTCAACCGGCGCCTATATGATTAAAAGCAGTAGTTATTTCGGTTGCGGCTATTGGTGGCTGCGGTCGCCTCACAGCGACAATAGCCTCTACGCGCGCAACGTTCTCTTCAATGGCGACGCCGGCTACTACAACGTCTACTACGACAGCAACGGCGTCGTTCCCGCTTTGAATATTACGCTTTAGTTCCGCGCTCGCTTTGCGGCGCGGCAGCGAGCAAACAAACAGATCAAAGGAAGGAGGTCGCGAAGCGGCGACATCCTTTTTTTCCTTGCATACGTTTGCGATTTGAGTTACAATAGCGGTATGGAAAAAGTGATCGAGACAAAGAGGCTCGTCCTGCGCCCGTGGAGGGAAGAGGACGCGCCGTTTATGCATCAATGGCTTTGCCGCGACGACATCGCCAAGGCGTGCGGCGTGCATCCGCATGCGAGCATTGACGACAGCCTTGCGGCGATACGTCACGCCGAGCACACGCCCGGCTATCGCGTCGTCACTTTGCACGACGGCTGCCCGGTCGGCGCGGTCGCGCTGGTCGAGGGCACCGAGCGCGCACGCGCCGCAGGCACGCAGGCGGAGCTCATCTTTTGGATCGCCGCGCCCTATCGCGGAGACGGCTATGCGACCGAGGCGTGCGAGGCGATGCTCGAGTACGGCTTCGGCGAAATGGGCTTTGACAGCGCGTCGTGCAACATCGTCGGCATGAACGACCGCCCGATGAAGACGGCGGTGCGGCTGGGGTTCGAATATGCGTTCGTCGAGCGCACGCGCCTCTACGACGGCGAAGTCACGTCGCTGGTCTACACCGTCATGCTCAAAGAGAGCTGGACCTACCGCCACCGCCAAAGATGAAGGAGATCTTGCGCACCGAACGGCTGACCCTGCGCGAGATGTGCGAGGACGACCTCGGCGCGCTGACCGCAATACTCGGCGACGCCGAGACGATGTACGCCTATGAGCACGCCTTTTGCGCCGCAGAGATCCGCGCGTGGCTGGACAACCAATACCGCCGCTACCGCGAGGACGGCTTCGGGCTTTGGGCGGTCGTGCTCAAAGCGACGGGCAGCGTGATCGGGCAGTGCGGCTTGACCGTCCAAAATTGCGGCGGCAAAGAGGTGATCGAGGTCGGCTACCTGTTCGAGCGGGCGTTTTGGCACAACGGCTATGCGACCGAGGCGGCGCGCGCGTGCCGCGACCTCGCCTTTGACAAATTCGGCGCGGACGAAGTCTTTGCGATCGTCCGCGACAGCAACTTCGCCTCGCAAGCCGTCGCCCGCAGGTGCGGAATGACCGCGCGCGGCACGATCGTCAAACACTATTACGGCATGGACATGCCGCACATCGTCTTTTCGATCAAAAGGGAAGAACGCTGATCGCGCCCTCGGGCGCGTTTTTCGCAGCATTGCGCTGAAACGCAAAAACGGGAGCGCCGCGGCGCTCCCGTCATTTTGCATGATCTTCGAAATTACCTCATCGTCTCGACGTCAAAGACGTCGTCGCACAACTTCTCGGCGTAAAGGGGCTCGTGGCTGACGAGGATCACCGCGCCCTCGTAGGCGTCGAGCGCCTCGAAAAGCGCCTCTTTGGCGTTGACGTCGAGGTGGTTGGTCGGCTCGTCGAGGATGAGCAGATTGCTCTGCCTTTGCATCAGCGCGCACAGCTTGATCTTGACCTGTTCGCCGCCCGACAGCGAGCCGATCGCCTTGGTCGCCAGCTCCTTTTTGATGCCCACTCCGGCGAGCGCGTTGCGGATGTCCTTTTGCGACATGCGCGGATAGGTCTCGTTCATGAACGTGACCGCGTTCATCGCGGGAGAGCGGAAGACGAGATCTTGCTCGATGTAGTTCGTCTTGACGTTGGGATTGTAGCGGAACGTGCCGCCCACCGCTTTGAGCCGCCCGACAAGAGTTTTGAGCAGCGTCGTCTTGCCGATGCCGTTCGTGCCGCGGACCCACAATTTGGACGTGCTCGTCAGCGTGAACGAGATCGGCGGCAAGATCGCCTTGCCGTCATAGCCCACCTCGAGCTCCTCGACGTCGAGCAGGTGCTTGGTCACCAGCAGAGTGTAGGGGAAGGAGAAGGTCGGCTTTTCGACGCTGATCGGCTTTTGCATCACCTCGATGCGGTCGAGCATCTTTTTGCGGCTGTTCGCCATGCCGGCGGTCGCGGCGCGCGCCTTGTTGCGCGCGATGTATTCTTCCATCCGCTTGATCTCGCGCTGCTGGCGCTCGTAACTGTCCGCGTATTGTTTGGCGTTTTGCTCGTGCTGGGCGAGATATTCGTCGTAGTTGCCCCAATATTTGCGGATCTGACCGTTCTCGATGTTGATGATGATCTTGCACACCGCGTTGAGGAACACCGTGTCGTGCGACACGAGGATGAACGTCCCCTTGTAGCCGTCCAGGAACTTGCGCAGCCACTCGATGTGTTCGAGGTCGAGGAAGTTGGTCGGCTCGTCCAAAAGCATGACGTCGAGGTCTTCGAGCAGCAATTTGGCGAGCATCACCTTGGCGCGCTGTCCGCCGCTCAGCTTGAAGATGGGCGTGTCGTAGCCGAGCGCCGCGACCCCGAGCCCGCCTGCGACCTTTTTGATCTTGGCGTCGAGGTCGTAAAATTCCGCGCGGTCGAGCTCGTCCTGCATGCGGCTGCTGCGCGCGATCAGCTTGTCCAATTCGTCCGGATCGGAGACGGAGCCCATTTGCTCGTACAATTTCTCCAACCGCTCGTTGAGCTCGAAGAGGTGAGTGAACGAACCTTGCAGATATTGCATCACGGTCAGGCTCTTGTCGACCTGCGCGTGCTGGTCGAGATAGCCGAAACGCACGCCGCTCAGCCACTTGATCTCGCCGGCGTCCTGCGACAGCCTGCCCGAAATGATGTTCATGAATGTGGACTTGCCCGCGCCGTTCAGCCCGACCACGCCGATATGCTCGCCGTTGTTGACGGTGAGGTCGGCGTTGTCGAACAGCACGCGGTTGTCATAGACGTGGGTCAAGCCCTTGACGGTCAATATGCTCATGACCTCTATTTTACATAGCGCGGGCGCGTAAGTCAAGCGCGCGAAGGGGTGCGGCAAGCCCGTTTCGCCGCGCCGCGTAAAACGGACACGATGTTGATTATGTCACGAGTTCGGGACAATTGTGAAAAAATTGTGAAAAAAATTTGTATATCGATATTGAAACGCGCGTAATTGTATGATATAATAAGGAAAAACGGGAGATGTCTCGCACACTTTATGGAAAAGAATCTTCAATTGCCGATCTACCTGTTCCATGAGGGGACAAATTACGAAAGCTACAAGCTCTTCGTGCCGCACACCGACAAAAAGGACGGCGATGTCTGGACGTTCCGCGTCTGGGCGCCGCACGCAAAGAGCGTGTCCGTCGTCGGCGATTTCAACGGCTGGGACGCCGAAAAGAACGTCTGCCGCGCGATCGCTCCCGGCATTTGGGAGTGCGTGATCGAGGGGCTCAAAGACTTCGACGCGTACAAGTATTGCATCACCGCCGCAAACGGCAAGACGGTGCTCAAATGCGACCCCTATGCGGCGCACGCCGAGACCGCGCCCGCAAACGCTTCCAAATTGTATCGTTCCCGTCACGTCTGGCGCGACTCCAAGTGGATGAGCGCGCGCAAAAACCGCGACCCCTACCGCTCGCCGATGAACATCTACGAGGTCCATCTCGGCAGCTGGAAGCGCTATGACGACGGCAACTTCTTCGACTATCGCAAGCTCGCCGACGAGCTGAGCGCATATTGCATCGAGATGGGCTACACCCATGTCGAGATCTTGCCCGTCACCGAGTACCCGTTCGACGGCAGCTGGGGCTATCAGGTCACCGGCATGTTCGCGCCCACGTCGCGCTACGGCACACCCGACGACTTCCGCTACTTCGTCGACCTCATGCACCGCAAGGGCATTGGCGTCATCCTCGATTGGGTCGTCGCCCATTTCCCCAAGGACGAGCACGGGCTTTGCGACTTTGACGGACAAGCCCTCTACGAATATGAGGACGAGCTCAAAAAGGAGCACAAGGAGTGGGGCACGCGCGTGTTCGACTACGGCAAAAAAGAGGTGCGCAGCTTCCTCATCTCGTCCGCCAACTATTGGGCGGAGGAGTTCCACGTCGACGGCATCCGCATGGACGCGGTCGCCAGCATGCTCTATCTCGACTACGGCAGACGCGGCGGAGAGTGGCGCCCCAACGCGTTCGGCGGCAACTACAACCTCGAGGCGATCGACTTCATCAAACAGCTCAACACCGAGATGCTGACCCGCCACGAGGGCTTGCTGATGATCGCGGAGGAGTCTACCGCATTCCCGATGGTCACAAAGCCCGCGTACGACGGCGGCTTGGGCTTCAACTTCAAGTGGAACATGGGCTGGATGAACGACATGCTGTGCTATGTCTCCGCCAACCCCTTCTTCCGCAAGGACATGCACGACAAGGTGACGTTCGCGATCACCTATGCTTTCTCCGAGAACTACATCCTGCCCATCTCGCACGACGAGGTCGTCCACGGCAAGCACTCTTTGCTCGACAAGATGCCGGGCGAATACACCGAGAAGTTCTCGGCGATGAAGGCGTTCCTCGGCTTTATGTATGCCCACCCCGGCAAGAAATTGCTGTTCATGGGCAGCGAGTTCGGGCAGTTCATCGAGTGGGACTACAAAAAACAGCTCGATTGGTTCTTGCTCGGCTACGAGAGCCACCGCAGACTGCACGCCTTTGTCAAAAAACTCAACGAGTACTACCTCGCCCACCCCGAGATGTACGACCTCGATTGCAGCTATGACGGCTTCAAGTGGATCGTCGTCGACGACAACACGCAAAACATCGTCTCCTTCGTGCGCTATGACGAGAAGGGCGACTATACGATCGCGGTCGTCAACTTCAGCCCCATCCGTCGCCAAAGCTATTGCATGGGCGTGCCCGAGATGAGACAATACGAGGTCGCCCTCGACAGCAACGCGGTCGAGTTCGGCGGAGACGACGCCGAGGCGGCGGTCTATGACGCCGAGGACGGCGCGATGCACTGCCACGAGCAGTTCATCCGCATGGATATCCCCGCCAACAGCGTGATCTATCTGCGCCCGGGCAAGGCGATCAAACGCAAAAAGCGCAAGGTCAGGGAAGAAGAACAAAAGCCGGTCAAGGCGGACAAAAAGGCGTCCGCTCCGGCAAAGAAAGCGGCAAAAGACGCCGCGCCTCAAAAAGAGACAAAGCGCAAAAAAGCGCAAAAATAAGCGAGACAGGGAGGAAATTATGTATTCCAACAAAAAAGAATGCGTCGCTATGCTGCTTGCCGGCGGACAGGGTACGAGGTTGTACAGCCTGACCGCGCACGTCGCAAAGCCGGCGGTTTCTTTCGGCGGCAAGTATCGCATCATCGACTTTCCGCTGTCCAATTGCATCAATTCCAACATCGACACGATCGGCGTGCTGACCCAATATCAGCCCTTCGAACTCAACGAATATATCGGCAACGGCCAGCCGTGGGACCTCGACAGGCTCAACGGCGGCGTGTTCGTGCTGCCGCCCTATATGAAGAGCGCCAAGTCGGATTGGTACAAGGGCACCGCAAACGCGATCTATCAGAACATAGACTTCATCGACAAGTTCTCGCCCGAATACGTCCTCGTGCTGTCGGGCGACCACATCTACAAGATGGACTATTCGGACATGCTCGACTTCCACAAGAGCAAGGGCGCCGATTGTACGATCGCGGTCATCAACGTCTCGCTCGAAGAGGCGTCGCGCTTCGGCATCATGAACACCAAGCCCGACGGCTCCGTCTACGAGTTTGAAGAAAAACCCAAAAAGCCAAAGAGCACCAACGCCTCGATGGGCATCTACATCTTCAATTGGCAGGTGCTGCGCAAGTATTTGATCGACGACGAAGCCAACCCCGACAGCCACAACGACTTCGGCAAGGACGTCATCCCCGCGATGCTGAACGGCGGTCGAAAATTGTACGCCTACCGCTTTGACGGCTATTGGAAGGACGTCGGCACGATCAAGAGCCTTTGGGAAGCCAATATGGACCTCATCGACCGCAACAGCGGTCTCAACATAGAGGACGCGTCGTGGAAGATCTACGCGCGCAACGCCGCCGAGCCGCCGCACTTCGTCGGCGACCACGCGGACATCATCAACTCGCTGGTCACCGAGGGCTGCGAGATCGACGGCACGATCCGCAACAGCGTCATCTCCTCGCGCGTCGAGATCCGGCGCGGCGCGGTCGTCGAGGACAGCAACATCATGCCCGGCGCGGTCGTCAAAGAGGGCGCAAAGGTCTACTATGCGATCGTCGGCGACGGAGCCGTCATCGAAGAGGGCGCGATCGTCGGAGAGGCGCAGGACAACGTCCCCGTCGAAGAGGTCAAGATCACCGTCGTCGGTCCCGGCGCGGTCGTCAAAAAGGGCACGGTCGTTCCCGTTGCCGCAATGGTGGATTGAGGTGAAGATATGAACAACGAAATGATGAGTATAATCTTTGCGAGCGACAACGAGACCAAGCTCAACGAATTGACCATCCACCGCACGACGGCGTCGCTTCCGTTCTGCGGCAGGTACAGGTTCATCGACTTCACACTGTCCAACCTCGTCAACAGCAACATCACGACGATCGGCATCGTCACGCGCAACAACTACTCCTCGCTGATGGACCACATCAGGATGGGCAGAGATTGGGACCTAAACCGCAAAAACAGCGGCATAGCGGTTTTTCCGCCGTATGCGTCCAACACGTCGCGCACGATGTTCAAGGGCAAGATCGAGGCGCTGTACGGCATCCTCGACTACATCGAAAAGGCGACGGAGGACTATGTCGTCCTCACCAACAGCAACATCGCGACCAACCTCGACTTCGAGGACGTGTACAAAAAACACATCGCCGCCGGCGCGGACATCACGATGCTGACCTATTCGTCCCACTCGACGTCGTCGCGCCGCGTGCTCGTCGACACCGACAAGTCGGGCAAGGTCGTCGGTACGCGCATCACGTCCACGCTCAGCGAGGACATCGCCGAGGTCGGGCTCAACATCTATCTGCTCAAAAAAGATCTGCTGATCTCGCTGATCACGGACAGCTATGAGCGCGGCTATACCGACTTCGAAAAGCACATCATTCAGCAAAACGTCGCAAAGCTGGGCATTTATGCCTATCACGTCGACGGATATGCGGCGATCATCGACGACGTCAAGTCGTACTACACCGAGAGCATGCGCATCCTCGACACCGACATCCGCAACGATTTGTTCTATCGCTGCGGCAAGATCTTCACAAAGGTCAAAGACTCCGTCCCGACCAAGTACGGCGCGGGCGCCAGCGTTCGCAATTCGCTGATCGCCGACGGCTGCGAGATCAACGGCAGGGTGGAGAACAGCATCCTCTTCCGCGGCGTCGTCGTCGAGGAGGGGGCATACATCAGCAATTCCATCGTCATGGAGAACGGTCGGATCATGAAGTATTCCGAACTTCGCTATACGATCACCGACAAGGACGTCACCGTGACGGAGGACAAGACGATCAGCGGCTCGGAGAACTATCCCGTCGTCATCGTCAAAAACAAGACCGTTTGAGGAGGGAATATGGCAAGAAAAGCTAGCGAAAAACCCGCCGCGAAGGCACCCGAGACCGCGCCCGAAAAGGCAGAGGTCAAGCTGCAAGAGGCAGCCGCCGCATTGACCGCCGAGGTCAAGGCGGAGGAGAAAAAGGCAAAAGCGCCGGCAAAGAGGACGTCCAAGCCCAAGGCGCCCAAGCAGGAGGCGCCCAAGGCGGAAAAGTCCGAACCCAAAGCGGAAAAGCCCGAACCCAAGGCGGAAAAACCCGTCAAAGAGGCAAAGCCGAAGGCTAAAAAAGAGGCGAAACCCGCGCAAAAGAAAGAGGAGAAGGTCGTCGAAAGCAAGCCCGAAGCAAAACCCGAGCCGCAGGCGGCGAAGGTCGAACAGCCTCAGCCCGCGCCCAAGGCGGAAGCCGCTCCGGCGAAGAAAAAGATCTTGTTCGTCACCTCGGAGGCGGCTCCGTACGTCAAGACGGGCGGGCTCGGCGAGGTCGCCGCGGCGCTGCCCAAGGCGCTCGTCCGCAAGGGGTACGACGTGCGCGTCGTGCTGCCGCTGTACTTCAACATCCCCGGCGAGTTCCGCCGCACGATGCAATACCTCGGCTGCTGCTATGTCTCGCTCGCGTGGCGCTATCAATATTGCGGCGTGTTCACGCACATGTACGACGGCGTCAGATACTACTTCATCGACAACGAATACTACTTCAAGCGCAACGGGCTTTACGGCCACTATGACGACGCCGAGAGGTTTGCGTACTTCTCGAGGGCGGTGCTCGAGGCGCTGCCTATCATGGACTTCAAACCCGACATCATCCACTGCAACGATTGGCAGACGGGCTTGACCCCGGTCTATCTCGACACCTACTACCGCGGCTCCGACTTCTGCCGTACGTCGCGCACGGTGTTCACCATCCACAACATAGAGTTCCAGGGCAAGTACGGCGAGGACATCATCGGCGACATCGTCGGTCTGCCCGGCGACAGAAGGTCGCTGGTCACCTATCAGGGCTGCGCCAACTTCATGAAGGGCGGCATCGAGTGCGCCAACCGCGTGACGACCGTCTCGCCGACCTACGCCAAGGAGATCCTCGACCCCTATTACAGCTTCGGTCTGCAGGACATCCTCAACGCGCGCCGCTACAAGCTGAGCGGCATCGTCAACGGCATCGACAACGAGCGCAACGACCCCGCGACGGACAAGGCGCTGTTCAAGAATTACGACAAGACGACCGTCTCGGAGAAGTATCTCAACAAGACGGGGCTTCAACAGCTGCTCGGGCTTCCGGTCAAGCCGTCGGTCGCAATGATCGGCATGGTCGGCAGACTGACCGAGCAAAAGGGGCTCGACCTCATCCGCAGCGTGTTCGACGACATCCTCGCCAAGGGCATTCAGATGGTAGTGCTGGGCACGGGCGATTGGAAGTACGAGTCCATGCTCAAAGACATGCAGCGCAAATATCCCGAAAAATTGCGCGCGATCATCAACTTCTCGAGCGACATGGCGAGCAAGATCTACGCGGCGTCGGATATGTTCCTGATGCCCAGCAAGTTCGAGCCGTGCGGGCTCAGTCAAATGATCGCGATGCGCTACGGCACCGCGCCCATCGTCCGCGAGACGGGCGGTCTCAAAGACACCGTCGTCCCGTACAACGGCTCGACCGGGCAGGGCAACGGCTTCACCTTCTACAGCTACAACGCGCACGACATGCTGTACGCGATCGAGCGCGCGGTCGGGCTGTACTACGACTACAAGGACGATTGGAAAAAGCTTATCGCCAACGCGATGAACGCCGACTTCTCGTGGGATCGCATCTCCGAGCAATACGTCGAACTCTACGACCGTCTTTGAGGGATAATACGCAAAATGCGCGGTATTGCGGAACTTTTCGCAATACCGCGTAAACGCTTTGCAAACACGGCAAAAAAGTGTATAATTGCATAGATAAGGCTTGTGGACGCAAGCCTTAGAATTTTGACAACGGGAGAGTATATGGAGAGAGAATACGACGCTGCGCGCGTCAAACAGATCCTCGAGATCAAGGCTCAGACCTATTTCGGAGTGCCTCTTGCCGAGGCAAGCAAGACGCAGGTCTACAAGGCGGTCTGCATGACCGTCAGGGACATCTTGACCGAGATGCGTTTGGAGTTCAAGCGCAAGCGCAAGGAACAGAAAACAAAACAAGTTTACTACATGTCGATGGAGTTTTTGCTGGGCAGGTCGCTCAAAAACCACCTGTTCAACCTCGGCATGACCGATATTTTCGCCGAGGCGGTCAAGCCGCTCGGCGTGTCCATGGACGAGCTGTATGCGATCGAGCCCGACGCGGGTCTCGGCAACGGCGGTCTCGGCAGATTGGCGGCGGCGTATATGGAGTCGCTGACCAACCTCGACTATGTCGCCAGCGGTTTTTCGATCAGATACGACTATGGCATCTTCAAGCAGAAGATCGCCGACGGCTGGCAGATCGAGATGCCCGACGAGTGGCTCGAAAACGGCGACGTCTGGCTCGCTCCGCGCGAAGAGGACACCTTCGAGGTGCGCTTCGGCGGCACGGTCGACCAGCATTGGGACAACGGCAGGCTCTACATCGACTACAAGGACTGCGACGTCGTGCAGGCGGTGCCCTATGACATGAACATCAGCGGCTACCACGTCCCGGCGGTCAACAAGCTCAGGCTTTGGTCGGCGAAGGCGCCGGTCGACTTCGACATGAACCTGTTCGCGCAAGGGCAGTATGTCAAGTCGTTGCAGAACAAGGCTCTCGCCGAGTCCATCTGCAAGGTGCTCTATCCGGCGGACCACCACATCGAGGGCAAGATGCTGCGCCTCAAACAGCAATACTTCTTTGTGTCTGCGTCCATTCAGTCCATCATCAAGACGCATCTGCGCGACTACGGCACGCTCGACAACCTGCCCGACAAGGTCGCGATCCACATCAACGACACACACCCCACGCTGTGCATCCCCGAATTGATGAGGCTGCTGCTCGACGAGTACGGCTACAGCTGGGACGACGCGTGGAGCATCGTCAGGCGCACGATCTCCTACACCAACCACACGGTCATGGCGGAGGCGCTCGAGAAGTGGCCCGAGGGCATCTTCAAGCAGCTTTTGCCGCGCATCTATCAGATCGTCTGCGAGATCAACCAGCGCTTCTGCAACGAGCTTTGGTCGTTCTATCCCAACGATTGGAACAAGGTCGCCTACAACGCGGTGCTTTCGCACAATCAGATCAAGATGGCGAACATGTGCCTCGCCGCGTCGCACACCGTCAACGGCGTCTCCGAGCTCCACTCCGAGATCCTCAAAAACGACGTGTTCAACGACTACTACAAGATGCACCCCGGCGTGTTCACCAACGTCACCAACGGCATCACCTACCGCAGGTGGCTCGCGCAGGCGAACCCCGAACTCGCCGCGTTCATCACCGAACTCATCGGCGACGGCTTCATGAAGGACGCCGACAAGCTCAAGGGACTTGAAAAGTTCAAGGGCAAGAGGGACGTGCTCGACAAGTGGCTCGAGATCAAGAGACGCAACAAGCTCAAACTCGCCGAGTACATCAAAGAGAGCAACGGCGTCGTCGTAAACCCCGATTCCATCTTCGACGTGCAGGTCAAGAGGCTGCACGAGTACAAGCGTCAATTGCTCAACGCGCTGCACATCCTCGACACCTACTATGCGCTCAAAGCAAATCCGTCGCTCGACATCAATCCGCGCACCTATATCTTCGGCGCGAAGGCGGCGCCCAGCTACTATATGGCGAAGCAGATCATTCGCCTCATCTGCCAGCTGGGCAACTTGATCAACAACGACCCGCAGGTCAACGAAAAGCTCAAGGTCGTCTTCCTCGAGAACTACCGCGTTTCGCTCGCAGAGATGATCATGCCCGCGTCCGACGTGTCCGAGCAGATCTCCGTCGCGGGCAAAGAGGCGTCCGGCACCGGCAACATGAAGTTCATGATCAACGGCGCGGTGACCATCGGCACTATGGACGGCGCGAACATCGAGATCCACAGCGCCGTCGGCGACGAGAACATCTTCATCTTCGGCTTGCTCGCAAACGAGGTCGAGGAACTGTCCAAGAACGGCTATGAGCCGACCTCGTACTACCACCACAACGCACGCATCAAGGCGGTCATCGACGGTCTGCACGCAGGCATCGCGGGCGTCAGCTTCGGCGAGATCGCCGACAGTCTCACAGTGGGCAGCGGCGGAGCCGACCCCTACAAGGTGCTCGCCGACTTCCAATCCTATTGCGACGCGCAGGACAGGCTGGACAGGGCATATTCCGACCGTGAGCGTTGGGGCAGGATGTCGCTGATGAACACCGCCGAGTCCGGCTTCTTCTCCTCCGACCGCAGCGTCAAGGAGTACGCCGACAGGATCTGGAACCTCAAACCCGTCCGCATGACGGCGAAAAAGAGCAAGTGATATGCAAATCCGTTACGACGAAAACTCCGTGCAATGCAAGTCCCCGTTCGGGGCGGTAAAAGCGGGCGCGAAGGTCGCGTTCACCGTCTTTGCAAAGGACGGAGTCTTCATCAATCGCATCAATGTGATCATCTCGGACGACGACGGCGAAAGCCTCGTCGTCTCGCCGCTTTCTTACATAGACAAAGAGGACGGCGTCAGCCGCTTTTGCGGCAACGTCCGCATCGACAAGCCGGGACTGTATTGGTACCGCTTCGAGCTGGACACCGAGCTTGGCATCTTCTTCAAGCGCAAAGGGGAGAGCGAGGACTATCAATTGACGGTCTATTCCAAGACTTTCCGCACCCCGTCCGCGCTCAAAGGCGGCACGATCTATCACATCTTTGTCGACAGATTTTGCAAGGGCGAAGACTCAGGCGTCGTGCCGCACGGCGTGCAGAAGGAGTGGAACGAGCCGCCCACATTGCGCGACCCCGACGGCGTGTACCGCGCCAACGACTTCTACGGCGGCAATTTGCAGGGGATCATCGACAAGCTCGACTATCTCGAGTCGCTCCGCGTAAGCGCGATCTATCTGTCGCCCATCTTCGAGTCGTCGTCCAACCACCGCTATGACACCGGCGACTATCTCAAGATCGATCCTCTTCTCGGCACCGAGGACAAGTTCCGCGAATTGGTCGAGAGGGCGGCGGAGAGGGGCATCTCCGTCATCTTGGACGGCGTGTTCAACCACACCGGCGCGGACAGCCGCTACTTCAACAAGTTCGGCAGGTACGACTCCGTCGGCGCCTATCAGTCCAAGGGCAGCAAATACTACGATTGGTACCGCTTCTACGATTGGCCTGACGGCTATGACAGCTGGTGGGGCGTGACCGTCTGCCCGACCGTCAACAAGGACGCCGAGGGCTGGCGAAAACTCGTCTTGCACAAGGGCGGAGTCCTCAAAAAGTGGACCGCGATGGGCGTCAAGGGCTGGAGGCTCGACGTCGTCGACGAGCTGCCCGAAAAGACCGTCCGCGACATCCGCCGCGCGATCAAGAGCGTCGACCCCGACGCCACCGTGATCGGCGAGGTCTGGGAGGACGCGTCCAACAAGATCAGCTACGGCAAACGCCGCCACTATCTGCTGGGCGGAGAGCTCGACGGCGTGATGAACTATCCGTTCAAAGAGGCGATCCTCGCATACGCCAAGGGCGGCGACGCCGGCGAATTCTGCGACGCGGTCAAGGTCATCTGCAACCACTATCCCAAGAGCGCGCTCGATTGCTGCATGACGTTGATCGGCACTCACGACACCGTGCGCGCACTCAACGCGCTCGCCGACTTCGACGCGTCCGTCATGACCAAAGAGGAGAGGGCGCACGTCCGTCTCGACGGCGCGATCTTGGACGAAGCCAAGGCGCGCGTCCGCGTCGCCGCGACGCTGCAATTCATGCTGCCCGGCATCCCGTCGATATATTACGGCGACGAGATCGCGATGCAGGGCTATGAAGATCCGCTCAATCGCATGCCGATGGCGTGGGACGACGCCGACGAAGAGACGCTCGCGTTCTACCGCCGCCTCGCCGCCGTGCGCGCGTCGCACAAGCCGCAGATCACGGGAGACATCGATCTCTTTGTCAAAGACGGGCTTTTGATCCTCGTCCGCACCGCTCGCGTCAAGCAATTGACAGTCGTCGCAAACAATTTCGGCGAGAGCAAGCCGCTCGGCGAATACGCCGATTCGGTCGACCTCTTGACAGGCAAAAAAGTCTACGATCTGCCGCCCTGTTCGGTTGCGGTCTTTGAGACGAGAAAGGCTTGATTGTCAATCTTTGATTCGCCGCCGAAAGGCGGCGGTTTTGTTTGGGCGGCGAGAGCCGTAGGTTTTCGTCGTTGACACTGCGGCTTATCGTATGGTATAATATAGGCAATTCGATAGGGTAGGTAAATTATGCTGAAGCTTTCGGGCATTGAAAAATCTTTCGGTAAAAAGCACGTCCTCAAGGGCGTCGACCTCGTCGTCGGCGACGGCAGGATATGCGGTCTGCTCGGGCTCAACGGCGAGGGCAAGAGCACGTTGATGAAGATAGTTTGCGGTCTTGTCGTTCCCGACGGCGGAAGCGTGGAGATCGACGGCGATCTCGTCAAGCCCGGCAAGGCGCCCAAAGGCGTCGGCGCGATGATCGAGGCGCCTGCGTTTTACGGCGGACTCAGCGGTTACGACAATCTGGAATTGATGCGCGTCCTCTGTGACGGAGTGCCCAAGGAGAGAGTGGGCGAAGTGCTGCGCGTCGCCGGCATAGCGTCGAGTGCGACCGTCAAAGTCAAGGACTATTCCCAGGGCATGAAGCAGAGGCTCTATTTTGCGTTCGCGCTGCTCAAACGGCCGCGCGTGCTCATCCTCGACGAGCCTTTTGTCAACGTCGACCCCGTCAGCGTAAAGCTGTTCGAAGACGTGATCAAGGCGCTTGCCGCGGACGGCTGTACGGTTTTGATCTCGGGGCATATCATCGCCGAGCTCAAAAACGTATGCGACAGCGCGGCGATCCTCGACGGCGGCACGATCAAACGCAATTTCGACGATCTGTCTTCGGTCGACCTCGAAAAGGAATTTTTGTCGGCGGTCTCGTCGAGCGGTGACGTCAGATGAAAGAAGTCTTTGTCACCGCCTATTTGAGATTTGGCAAGAGTAAGCTTCTCATCGTCTGCGCGGCGGCAGTCGTGTTGATGCTGCTCGGGACGATCGTGGGGCTTGCCGTCTCGGCGGCGGGGGAGGAAGTCGGCGCGCAAAAGAGTGACACGATACTTCTCGGCGGCGAAGACGTGCCCTATTCCGAATACTATCAATATTTGCTCGACGAATGCCTCAAAATTTATGAGCGTGACGATTTGTCTCAAAGCGAAAAGGCGTCGCTCGAGATGGAGATCGCCGAATACCGCTTCTATCTTCAATCAAACACCAATACTACGCAATATTATCACGACGGCTACGGAGCGAAAAACGGCGGCGCCTATTGGATGCAGGTGCTGTTTTTCGTCGGCTTGTTCGCAAGCATGTTTTTGCCGATAGTGCTGACCGCGTGGTTTTTCCCGGGCGCAAAGAGCGGCGTCTTGAGGACAGAGTTTTTGACCGGGAGATCGCGCGCGGCGCTTTGGGGAGGCAAGACGGGCGCGGCGTTGGTCGCGTCGTCCGCGGCGCCGATCGTGTTTTCGCTCTCCGGGCTGATCTCGGCGTTGTGCACGCCGGACGCGATGTTCCTCGTCAAGGACGAATTGATCGGCAAGGTCTACGCCATATCGGTCTTTGCGCAATGGGCGGCGTTGACTGCGACGATGCTCGTCGTCGCATGGTCGGCGGCGGCTTTGGTGGAGCTCGTCACCTGTCTTTCGGGCGACTCGGTGGCAGGGGTCGCGGTGCCGTGCGCGATCGTCTTGCTCTCAATTTTCGTCACGATCGCCGTGCTGTCGATCGTACCGGCGGAAGAGGCGGTCAAGTATGACTTTTCATGGATGCCGTTTTACGGTCTTATCGGCATGTTTCAGGTCGCGCCCGCGTCGGATGAGATCGTCATGATCGTCGCGCATGCGCTTGCGGCGGCGATCGCGTTGGGCATTTCGAGATTTGCATTAGGGAGGAAGTCGCTGTGAAGGGCGGCTTTCGCGCCGCCGCGGCGGTCGATGTCAGACTTCATACAAGGCCGCTTTCGATTTTTGTATTTTTGGTCTCCGTGTTGATAATGATCGCGGTAGTCGTGGAGTGCAGCAATCTGCTCGGCGTCGGCGATCCGCATAGGACGACAGCCGAGGAGTATCGGCAGCAGCTTGCAGATATAGAGCGGCAACTCGCCGCGTCGTCGTCGCCCGTGGATCCGGCGGGTCACGAGTATCTACTCTTTCGCAAGGCGATGATCGAGCGCTGTCTCGCGACCGGCACGGACAAGAGTCAATACATTGAATTGGTCGCACTCTCCGACGACTATTCCGATTATGGACAGAGGGAATGCGTCTATTTCATGTTCGGCGTCGTCATTGCCGTGATCGCATTCATCTGCGCGATGAGAGGGGCGTGGCGAATGTCGGAGATGTGTTCGCCGCAGATCAGAATGCTCACGCTCGGCGATCGTTCGCGCGGCGAGATGCTCGCCGCCGGCTTTGCGTTCGACGCTGTCGCATTGACGTTGTTGACCATTGTCGCGTTTGCGATGCGCTCGATTTTGGCGGCGTCGCGCGGCATCGCCTATTTTTACGTCTATGGCGCTGCCCCTTCGTTCGGCAGCGTTCACGAACTCTTCTTTGCTCAATTTTTGGCGGCGCTCGCTCTCGGTGCGGCATGCTATTTGGGCGGTTTTCTCGCCGCGACGATCTCGCGCCGCTCGCGTGCGCTCGTCGGGATGACGGTATTTTTGTGTGTTACCGCGCTGCTTGTCGCGATCGCCGCGACGCTCGAATACGTCGTCCCCGACGGTCCGACGCTGCTTCTGCAGATCCCGCTCTTCGGCGTCGCGTTTTCGCTCGCCGGATTCAGAGAATATCCCTATTGGGTGCAACTTGCGCTCTGCGCGCTCGCGATTGCCGCGTTTTTGCCGCTGTCTATGCGGAAATACAAGCGGATATCACTGTAAATCCGTAGTTTGAAGACATAACACGGGCGCCTGCAAGCGCACCGGCAATAGGACGACATCGAAGAATGATTTGATGTAAATAAAATGAGAATTGTTCTCAATTTTGCTTGACAACCCCGATTTGCTTTGATATAATGATGTCAAGGTAAAGGTATGGCAGGCAATTATTCGGTACAACGCGAGACGATCTATCAGGTGCTCAAGTCCACCAAGACTCACCCGAGCGCCGATTGGGTATATCGCCGTTGTAGGGACGTGCTCCCGGGCATAGGGCTCGCGACCGTCTATCGCAACCTCGAATTGCTCGTCGAACAGGGCAGGGCGATCAAGATCAACGTCGCGCAGGGCAAGGACAGGTATGACGCGGACGTCACTCCGCACTTTCACACCGTCTGCCCGATATGCGGCAAGGTCAGCGATTGCGACACGGACGGGGTCATCGCCAAGGCTTTGGACGGAGAGTGTGAAAGGCGCGGCTATCAAGGCTGGTCGCTGATCTTCACCGATGTCTGTCCCGACTGCCGATCAACAAAACAAATCAAGATCTCACGATCTGATCAATAAAACCAATCGGAGGATAATATTATGGCAAAATACGTTTGCACCATTTGCGGTTATGTTCACGAGGGCGACAATCCGCCCGAAAAGTGCCCCATCTGCGGCGCTCCGGCGAGCAAGTTCGACAAGATGAGCGAGGAGCTCAGCTGGGCGGACGAGCACAGAGTCGGCGTTGCGAAAGGTCTCGACGAAGAGGTCGTGCAGGGCTTGCGCGAGAACTTCAACGGCGAGTGCTCCGAGGTCGGCATGTACCTCGCGATGAGCAGACAGGCGGAGCGCGAAGGCTATCCCGAGATCGCAGAGGCGTTCAAGAGATACGCGTTCGAGGAGGCGGAACACGCCGCCAAGTTTGCGGAGCTTTTGGGCGAAGTGCTGACCGCCGACACCAAGACCAACGTCAAGATGCGCATGGAGGCGGAGAACGGCGCTTGCTCCGGCAAGATGAAGATCGCAAAGCGCGCCAAAGAGCTCGGCTATGACGCCGTCCACGACACCGTCCACGAGATGGCAAAGGACGAGGCTCGCCACGGTTGCGGCTTCCAAGGGCTGTACAACAGATATTTCAAGAAATAATTTGGCGGCGACACGCCGTATATTGCAAAATTTCCGCGTCGCGAATTTGCGGCGCGGATATTTTTTGCGGCATATGCAAGTTTTGCGCGGAGCGCGAGTTTTTGAAAGTCGGAAAAGTTCAACATTTACAAGCACTTTTCAACGAATTTGACGATATATCTGTCTCAAAGTGCCGCAAATTTGACGATAGATTTGTCAAAAAGTGCCGCAAATTTGACGATGCTCATATTTTTGCACGATCGGGCGCGAGCGTCTCGAAAATTTTTGAGCGAAACAATAAGCGTTTTCGTTCAAAATTGCATGCAAGACGAAAAACGGACGCAAAAAAAGCGCGCCCGAAACGGCGCGCTGTTGGTTTGTCATTTGCGCTTACTTTGCCTTGTGGTAAAGTTGTTTGGTCGAATAGATGGGCTCGCTGGTCACATCGACTCCGAGTTTGCGGAAGATGGTCTCGTCGACGGGGGAGAGGATGACCGTCGTGTGCACTTGGCAGCCCTTGAGCTTGCGCACCTGTTTGAGTGCCTTTTTGGCGACGTCGTTCGTCGCCGCCGAGATGGACAGCGCGATCAGCACTTCGTCCGTGTGCAGACGGGGGTTGCGGCTGCCCAGAAGCCCCGTTTTGAGTTCCTGTATCGGTTCGATCGCTATCGGCGAAAGCAGATTGATGTCGTCGTCGATGTGCGCGAGTTCTTTGAGCGCGTTGAGCAGCATCGCGGACGAGCATCCGAACAGCGACGACGTCTTGCCGGTGACGATCTTGCCGTCCGGCAGTTCGATCGCCGCGGCGGGAGTGCCGGTGCGCTTTTCGCAGTCGAGCGCCGGTTTGACGACGTGGCGATAGTCTGTCGTCAGTCCCAATTTGTCCATAATCAAAGCGATCTTGCCGACCTCGACGTCGTTGTTGTTGCCGCGGCGCTGGGCGACGATCGCCTTGTAGTAGCGGCGGATGATCTCCTGTTTGCTCGCCTCGCAGCACACCTCGTCGTCGCAGATCGCGTAGCCCGCCATATTGACGCCCATGTCCGTCGGCGACTTGTAGGGGGAGTGCCCCATCAGCTTTTCGAACAGTGCGTTGAGCACGGGGAAGATCTCGATGTCGCGGTTGTAGTTGACCGCGACCTTGCCGTATGCGCTCAAATGGTAGGGGTCGATCATATTGACGTCGTTGAGGTCGGCGGTCGCCGCCTCGTAGGCGATGTTGACCGGGTGGTCGAGCGGCAGGTTCCAGACAGGGAATGTCTCGTACTTTGCATATCCCGCTTTGATGCCGCGCTTGTAGTCGTGGTAGAGTTGCGACAGGCATGTCGCCATCTTGCCGCTGCCGGGACCGGGGGCGGTGATGACGACAAGCTGCTTTGTCGTCTCGATATATTCGTTCTTGCCGTAGCCCTCGTCGCTGACGATGTGGGAGATGTTGTGGGGATAGCCCTCGATGTGGTAGTGGCGGTAGACTTTGAGCCCCAATTTTTCGAGCTTGTGTTTGAAAGCGATAGCTTTGACATTCTTTTCGTCGAATTGCGAAAGCACGACGCTGCCGACATAAAGCTCTTTGCTGCGGAAGATGTCGATCAGCCGGAGCACGTCCTCGTCATAGGTGATCCCGAGGTCGGCGCGCAGCTTGTTGGCGGCGATGTCGTTGCTGTTGATGACGATGACAACCTCCGCCTTGTCTTTGAGCTCTTGCAGCATGACGATCTTGTTGTCGGGCGCAAAGCCGGGCAGCACGCGCGAGGCGTGAAAGTCGTCGAACAGCTTGCCGCCGAATTCGAGGTAGAGTTTGCCGCCGAATTCCTTGATGCGCTTGTCGATGCATTCCGATTGCATTGTCAAATACTTTTTGCTGTCAAAACCTATTTTGTCCATAAAACCTCAACATTTCCGCCGTCGCGCCGCGACGACGATCACCACGAAAACATTATAGTAATATGATAGCGTATCGCCGCTCAAAAAGCAATCGCCGCGCGCGACTTTTTCGACATTTTTTCGCTCGATTTTCGGCACGCGCGAGATATGCCTCATATGCGGAAAAACTTGAAGTTCGGAGCGGCTTTTGCTATAATGGTGGTATGAGCAAGAAAAGAACCGCATTCATCCTGACAGCTTTGTTGGCGCTTGCCGCCGTCGTCATTTCGGCGGCAGGTTGCAGCTATGTCGTCGACGGCGTCGACGTGAGCGGATACATTCCGGTGACGCTGACGACTTACGCGCGGTTCGATTGCGAGACCGCCGTAAACGTATATGTCGCGGACGACGGCGAAAAGGAAAGGCTCTTTGCGCTTTGGAACGACGAGATCTTGCCCTTGCTCGCCGAGGTCGAGACGTCGCTGAGCTGCTATTCCGATCCCATTGAGGGGGCGATCGCGCGCTTTAACGCTGCCGCGCCCGGCGAGAGGGTGAGGCTGGACGAGTGCGCGTACGAGGCGATCGAGATATGCTTGCGGGTGTATCGCGAGACGGACGGGGCGTTCAATCCTGCGACCGCGCGTTCGCTCGATCTTTGGGGGTTCACCGACAGGTTTTTGAGCGACGGCTACGCGCCCGTCGAGGCGTACGACCGCGCCGATCCGCACGCGCAGCTGCCCGAGCAAAAATATATTTCTGCGTTTGCGGAACTTGCCGAAAAGTTCGGCGGAGTGACGCTTCAAGAGGACGAGAGCGGTTTTTATGCGATCAAGCCCGAGGACGGCTGTGTCGCCGTGGACGGCGCCGACTATTCGCTTGCGCTCGAGCTCGGCGGCATAGGCAAGGGCATCGCCGCGGACGAGATAGCCTCATTGCTTGTCGAGCGCGGCTTCAAGTACGGCTATGTCTCCGTCGGCGGCAGCAGTCTCGTCATGCTCGCCAACGCCGCACGCATGACCGGCGGCAATACCGGGCTGTTTGACGTGTCCGTCGTCGATCCCTATAAGGGCGGGCACTACTACCGTCACTATTGCCGCGACGTCGCCGTTTCTACCAGCGGCAACTACCGCAATTCCTATTCGATCGACGGACGCGTCTATTCGCACATCATCGGCAGGGACGGCGTGCCCTATGACACCGGGGTAGTGACCGCGAGTCTGTTCGGTCCGTCTGCGGCGCTTTGCGACGCCTACACGACCGCGATGTGCGTGATGGGCATGGCAGACGGCGAGGCGGCGGCGTTCGCTTCAAAATTGAAAAATTACGGATATGTGTTGATCTACGAAACAAATGAGCCGACGATACACACAAATTTGAGCGGCGAAAATTTGCGCGGATACGCCGAGGTGAGGGGATGAGCGGCAAGGTGTTTTCGAGGGTGAGAGGCGGCGGCTTTTTCAAGCGCGCCGACATCATAGTCTATGCGCTGATCGCCGTCGTCGCAATCGTGCTGCTGCTCGTGTTTTTGCTCCCGAGCGACGAGGGGTTGAGCGGCTTTGAGATCACCTATGACGGCGCGACCGTGCTCACCTATGACTTTGACGACGGTTTGACGGTCAAAGACGCGTTCAGGGACGCGGTCGTGACGACGGAAGGAGACGGCGGCTTATATTTGACAGTGACCACCGCAGACGGCGTCAATACCTGCTTTGTCGACCTCGGCGAGCGCAGCGTCAAGATGACCGACGCCGATTGCTCCGTCTCCAAAGATTGCACCTATATGCCGGCGCTTGACGGCGGCGACGGCGCGATCGTCTGCGTCCCCAACCGCATCCGCATAGTCCCCGTTGGCGGCATATCTGCGCCGGTGACGGGGTAGGTGTTTTCCTTTGAGTTCATAAAAAAGATAGAGCAAAACGGTCTTATTTTGAAAGCCGAAGTGCCTTTTTTTGTGAGGGCAGCGTCGGCTGATTTAATATTTGATATTATAATAGCCGAAAAATGTGCCCGCGGCAAGAGCATTTTGACAGCCGTCAAGCGATAGGTTGTCGACACGGTCAAGCGGCAAGCGAGTTTTACAAGGGTGTGAGCGTCAAAAAATTAACATCAAAGAGATAATTTTGTGAAAAAATTGACATTTCGTGTGAAAAAGTTAACACACTATTTTTGCAAAAAGCGTTGAAAACGGCGGCGATTTGGGTTACAATGGAGACGATAAGGCTTGTTCGGCGGCGGGCGAAAAGACGCGCCGTCGGACGGGGCGGGATCGAAATGACGAGACATCAGGCGACGACAGCGGGCGCATTGCCGAGCACATCGGGTTGCGCGAGGAGGTAAGCGAGGGCGCGGACGGCTTTTTGCTCGGCGCGGCAGGGCAAAGCGTATTTGGATATACCTAAAATCACCGAAAATACGCAACGATTTCGGGCGGTTTGAGGATATTGTTAAAAATTTGTCAAATACCCCCGCAATTTTGTTGACAAGCCCAAAGCAAACCAATATAATATATGGCAAGAGTTGTGAATTTTTTAACAATCAATAGAAAGTTCGCGGCTCGACTCCCCCGAAAGCGGCGGGGATGACCCAAATCGTTCAGCTACGAAGTGAACGCAACGCATCGGCAAAGTGAGCCGCGCTTGAGTGACAAGACGGCAAGGCTCGCAGAGTGCAGGTCATCGCCCGAGCGCTCAAAGCACAGCCGCCCCCAAGCGATGGGCGGCGGCGAATAAAGGGGACAGATAAACGGATAATAAATTTTAAGGAGATACAAAAATGGTAGAATTTGTCAACGACGAACAGACCTTGCTCGACAAACTCGCCGAGGTGAGGGCTGCGCAGGCAAAATTTGCGACCTACACGCAGGAGCAGGTGGACAAGATCTTCTTCGCCGCCGCTATGGCTGCCAACAAGGCGAGGATCCCCCTTGCCAAGCTCGCCGTCGAGGAGACGGGCATGGGCGTGGTCGAGGACAAGGTGATCAAGAACCACTATGCTTCCGAGTACATCTACAACGCGTACAAGGACGTCAAGACTTGCGGTGTGCTCGAGTACGACGAGGGTTTCGGCATCAAGAAGATCGCCGAGCCTGTCGGCGTCATCGCCGCGATCATCCCGACGACCAACCCGACTTCGACCGCGATCTACAAGGCGTTGATCGCGCTCAAGACCCGCAACGCGTTGATCATCTCTCCGCACCCGAGGGCAAAGAAGTGCACGATCGCCGCGGCGAAAGTCGTGCTTGACGCCGCTGTCAAGGCGGGCGCGCCCGAGGGCATCATCGGCTGGATCGACGAGCCTACCGTTCCCCTTTCGGGCATGATCATGAAGGAGGCGGATCTCATCCTTGCGACGGGCGGTCCCGGCATGGTCAAGGCGGCGTACAGCTCGGGCAAGCCGGCTGTCGGCGTAGGCCCTGGCAACACTCCCGCGATCATCGACGAGAGCGCCGACATCCGCATGGCTGCGGCGTCGGTCATCCACTCCAAGACGTTCGACAACGGCATGATCTGCGCGTCCGAGCAATCGGTCGTCGTTCACAAAGCCGTCTACAAGCAATTCAAGGAGGAGATGCAGGGCAATGGCGCCTACTTCCTCACTCCGGCGGAGACGGAGAAAGTGCGCAAGACCATCCTCATCAACGGCGCGCTCAACGCCAAGATCGTCGGTCAGCCGGCGGTCAAGATCGCCGAGATGGCGGGCGTGAAGGCGCCCGAGGGCAGCAAGGTGTTGGTCGGCGAGGTGACCAGCGTCGACCTGTCCGAAGAGTTCGCTCACGAAAAGCTGTCCCCTGTGCTCGCGATGTACAAGGCGGAGGACTTTGACGATGCGATCGCCAAGGCTTCAAAACTCATTGCCGACGGCGGCATGGGACACACTTCGGTGCTGTATGTCAACACCGAGACGGGCAAGGAAAAACTCGCCAAGTTCGAGGCGGCGATGAAGACTTGCCGTATTTTGATCAACACTCCGTCCGCGCAAGGCGGCATCGGCGACCTTTACAACTTCAAGCTCGCTCCGTCGTTGACGCTCGGCTGCGGCAGCTGGGGCGGAAACAGCGTCAGCGAAAACGTCGGCGTCAAACATCTTATCAACATCAAGACCGTTGCGGCAAGGAGAGAGAATATGTTGTGGTTCAGAGCGCCTGAAAAGGTGTATTTCAAGAAGGGCTGCTTGGGCGTCGCGCTCAAAGAGCTCAAATATGTGATGAACAAAAAGAAGGCGTTCATCGTCACCGACTCCTTCCTGTTCAAGAGCGGTTTCACCAAGGCGATCACCGACCGTCTCGACGAGATGGGCATCGCCCATACGACCTTCTTCGAGGTCGCTCCCGACCCGACGCTCGCCTGCGCTCAAGAGGGCGCGAAGGCGATGAAGGCGTTCGAACCGGACGTCATCCTCGCGATCGGCGGCGGCTCGGCAATGGATGCCGGCAAGATCATGTGGGTGCTCTACGAGCATCCCGAGGTGGACTTCCAAGACCTCGCAATGAGATTTATGGACATCCGCAAGCGCGTCTACACCTTCCCCCATATGGGAGACAAGGCGTACTTCATCGCGATCCCGACCACCGCAGGTACCGGCTCCGAGGTCACGCCGTTCGCGGTCATCACCGACCAGGAGACGCAGACCAAGTATCCGCTTGCGGACTATGAACTTTTGCCCGACATGGCGATCATTGACGCCGACCTCATGATGAGCATTCCCAAGGGGCTGACCGCTGCGTCCGGTATCGACGCGCTGACCCACGCCCTCGAGGCGATCGCGTCCATGATGGCGACCGACTTCACCAACGGCATCGCGATGAACGCGGCAAAACTCATCTTCGAGTATCTGCCCAGGGCGTACAAGCTGGGCGGCCACGACGCGGAGGCGAGAGAGGAGATGGCAAACGCGTCCTGCATGGCAGGTATGGCTTTCGCCAACGCTTTCCTCGGAGTCTGCCACTCGATGGCGCACAAGCTCGGTTCCTATCACCACATCGCGCACGGCGTCGCCAACGCGCTGATGATCGACGAAGTCATCCGCTTCAACATGGCAAAGGCTCCCGCGAAGATGGGCACCTTCCCGCAATACAAGTACCCCGATTGCGCGAGGAGATATGCCGAGGTCGCGGCATTTGTCGGCATCACCGGCAAGACGGATGAAGAAAAGGTCGAGAAGCTCATCGCCAAGATCGACGAACTCAAAGCCGAGATCGGTCTGCCCAAGACCATCAAGGAAGCCGGCGTCGACGAAAAGGACTTCTTGGCTCGCCTCGACAGCATGGTCGAAGACGCATTCGACGACCAATGCACGGGTGCGAACCCCAGATATCCGCTCATGAGCGAGATCAAGCAAATGTATCTCAACGCCTACTACGGCAAGTAATGAGAAATGCTGTCTGCCGAAGATTAACAAGTTTACGTTTTCGGCTTTCGGCATAGCTTCTCCGCATTGCTTCGAGGTTTTGAGGATATGTCCGCCGAAGTAAACAGTGTTTACGTTTGTGGCTGTCAGGGGAGCTTTGCTGCATAGC
>ERZ1090879.445-NODE-445-length-26279-cov-10.936051_pt1 | contig 26279 bp, 24 predicted proteins | sample MGYA00478472_ERZ1090879 | MGnify/ENA primary metagenome ERZ1090879 (study PRJEB33644, sample SAMEA5815723) | chicken gut metagenome | biome: Chicken; feature: Gastrointestinal Tract; material: Caecum | place: Ireland | collected 2019-01-01 | study: A study of the... | reverse complement strand
ACTCATTACCAAACAATTTAATTAAATTTTTGTCCAAACTTTGGGGTTCACTTCATCTCTGCGGGTGGGTATTTATTTTACAGGTCAATGTTGGAATAGACGTCCAAAATATTGGCAAGTTTTTTCTCGTCGCTCGCGTTTTCCACAAATTCTCGGTAGCAGGAGCAGACGTTTCCGTTTTTGTCAAAACCCGTATCGTTGCATTTTTTGCAGCGGTAGGAGGGGACGAGCATTTCCTCGGTCAGCTGCATACTTTTCAGGAGAGATGCGCGCTCAGCTTTGAGCTTTTTGAGGGCGGCCGCGGATTCGGAGGGATCGCCGCCGAGTGCTTCCGCCTTTGCAAGTTTTATTTCCGTGCTCTTGATCTCTTCCTCGTTTTTGCGGAAGGCCTCGTTGCTGCGCGCGCGTTTTAAATAATGATCTGCAATGTCGCGTGCGCGCTCGCGCAGGTTGAAATAATAGTTCTGCACTTTTTTGCGGAATTCCACGTCGTGTTCCTCGCGCTGTTGTTTCTGGAAATAAGTTTCGCGCGGCTGTTCCTTGGCAAGCTGTTCGGGGGCGAAGATCCCTTTGGATTTCCAGGAGGACAGCACGGACGTGATGTAGGGCATGGGGCTGGCTTTCCCCACCGCCGTCTCTGCCGCTTTCAAGATCATCTCGTCGGAGAAATTCCAGCTGCGCCAGTTGCGCAGGCATTCCCTGTCCCAGTTGTTCACGCGGCGCGAAATGCCCGCCGCTTTCAGTACTTCTCCCGCAAATTCCTGTTCGCGCGCCTCGTTTTCCATGTAGCTGATGATGCTGTCCGCCGAGACCACGCCCAGAGAGACCAGTTTTCCGATCAGTTCGTCCATGCGCTCGAAGGATTTGCGCTCCCTGCGAAAGCAGTATTTTGCAAGCTGGACGAGAGAGGAATCCTCGTATCCCGCCGCCAGCCACTTGCTGACAAAGTTGTCCGTGTATGTATCGATGACCTGGCAGTAAACGCCCAGTTCTTTGGCGATGGTGAGGGTGAGGTTGCGGATCTCCGTCTTGCGGGAAAGGTATTCTTTGATCTCGCTTTCGGTAAATTTTTTGTTGGAATACAGTTCCTGCAAAACTTCGTCCAGTTTTGCAAGGCCGCCCTTTTTGTACAGGCTTGCCGTGTAGGTGATGACGGGCAGTTCAAAGCCGAATTCGTCCGTCCACTTTTTGAGCAGTTTGTAATCGTCGGGTTCCGCCTTTTTGGAGGAGCCCATGGCGCGCAGGACGGCGGAGATGTCGCCGCTCTTTACGAGGTAGTCGGAAAGCTTGTTTTCGATCTGTTCCACGGTAGTCACGCCTTCCGCGGCGAAATTTCTTGCGACCTGCAGAATATAATTGACGGGGATGCTCTCGCCCTTCAGATCGACGCAATAGCGCACGATGAGGAGCATCGCCTCGGGTTTGATGGAATATTCTTCCATGACGGCGAAATATTTCATAAATTCGGAGGCGGAGATCATCTTTTTTGGCATCAGCGACTGCACCGCTTTGTTGAATTCCGTGTATTTCTCCGTGCGGATGCGCTTTGGCTTGCCTTTGGCGTAATCGGCGGGGAAATAGCGCACGGAAAAGGGCTGCATGGATACGATCTCCAGCAGGTCGAAATCCTCCCAGAAACGGAAGAGGTCGGCAACTTTTTCCTCGGTAAAATTCAGCGTCCGCGCCGCTTCGGCCAGGGTATATTCTTCCTGAACGTTCTGGCAAAGATACAGTCCGAACAGATAGACTTTCACCGCATCGCCGTCCGCCATCGGCATATATTTTGTGATAAACTGGTTCTCGACCCCCGTATAGGAAGAGAGAGAGAACTCTTTCGAGTAAGAGCAAAATCTCATGAGAAACTCCGCGCAACGCTTGATTTATTTGGTAAGATGCGCTATACTATTATATAAATTATTTGTCGGGAAAGCAAGATATTTTTCCCGAAATCCCTCAAATTTTTTGTAGGCGGAAAAAGTATGAGAATCCTGCACACATCCGATTGGCATATAGGGAAACGGCTTTCGGGCAGAGACCGTCTGGACGAACAGAGGGCCGCTCTCGATGAGATCGCCGCCATCTGCGATGCCGAGAAGGTAGACCTCGTCCTCGTGGCGGGGGATGTGTTCGATACCTTTCTTCCTTCGGCGGAAGCGGAGGACGCCTTTTACAGCGCCGCCAAAAAAATTGCGGGGACAGACCGCTGTATGCTCATCATCAGCGGAAACCATGATGACAACATCCGCCTGACGGCCGCAACCGCTCTTTCCGAAGAGCTCGGCATTTACGTGTATGGCAATGCGGGTCATATTCCCAAGCTTTGCGGGGGCCGCAGGGTGTATCCCGTGGAAGCGGGTGCAAATCACATCGTTTTCCGCACAGGGGAGGAGGAAGTGTTTTTCAACGTCCTGCCATACCCCAACGAGACCCGCCTGAAAGAGGACAAAAATTCCGATGAGAAATTTCTCGACAAGATGGTTCGCTGGATGAATGCGGGGCAGGCGGAAAACAAAAAAAATCTTCCCTCCGTCTTTCTCTCGCATCTGTTTATTGCGGGCGGTTCGGTGAGCGAAGGGGAGCGAGAGATCGATCTCGGCGGCGCGCGCGCCGTTCCGCTGAGCGCTCTGCCTTCCTGCGATTATACCGCGCTGGGACATCTTCACAAGCGGCAGAGTTTTAAAAACAACGTCGTGTACAGCGGGTCGATCCTGCAATACGCCTTCGACGAGGCGGGGACAAAAAAGAGCGTCGTTCTCTTTGACATCGGCAAAGAGGGTGTAAAAGAGATGCGCCGCGTGGAGCTGCACGCGGGGAAACAGCTGGTCAGGTTGCAGGCAAACGGCGTCTCGGACGCGGCGGAACTTGTCAGAAAATATCCCGATTGCTATATCGAACTCACGATCTTTCTGAAGGAGCCGCTGCTCGCCTCGCAGGTGCGCGAACTGCGGGAAGCAAACCCCGGGATCGTGCAGTTTTTGCCGCAGGTGACGCAGGAAGGGGAAGGCATGAAGGGAGTCTCTTTACGGCAGCTTTCCGATTCCGAACTGTTCCGCACTTTTTACCGCAAAAAGTTTGCGCAGGAACCTTCCGACGATCTGACAGAGCTTTTTCTTTCCATGACGGAGGGCGAAGATGAGACCTGAATATCTGAGTTTTTGCGGGATCAACAGCTTTTCCAAGCGCGTGGAGATCGATTTCAACAAACTGCTTTCGGGCGGTATTTTCGGCATTTTCGGCGACACGGGGAGCGGAAAGACCACCATTCTGGACGCCATGATCTTTGCCCTGTACGGCAGGATAGACAGAACGCGCGGCGGCAACGGAAACGAGATCATCAATTATAATTGCGACAAGGCTTCCGTCACCTTCGATTTTTACACGGAATCGGAGGGAAAGAGGAGGCTGTACCGCATCGAGCGCGAGATCAAAAAGAAAAATTCCATGCAGTCGCTCACCCTTTCCGAACTGGACGGCGGGCGAATCATTCCCGTCAGCGACGGCGTGAAAAATACCAATCAGAAGATCCAGGAGATCGTAGGATTATCCTTTGAGGATTTTAAAAAGTGCATCGCCCTGCCGCAGGGCGAGTTTGCGCAATTTGTCAAGGCGGAACGGGGGGAACGGCTCAAACTCATCTCCCGACTGTTCGGGCTGGACAAATACGGCGAACTGCTCAACGCGCGCATCAAAAAGCAGCTGGACGCGGTGAAGTCGGATTTCGACAGAACTTCGGGCGCCCTTCTCTATTACGGGACGTTGGATGAGCAGACGGTAGCGGATCAGCAAAAAGAATTTGTCCGCCTTGCCGAACAGAAAAAGGAACTGGACAAATCTTTTGCAGAGTTTGAAAAGGAGCACCTTGATCTGAAGGCGGCGTACGATCGCACAAAAAAGCGCAAAGAACTTGCAAAGAAGCAGGAAACGTTGCGCGCGCAGGAAGAAACGTTCCGTCTGCTCGGGGAAAGGCTATCGCGCTTTCCCGCGGCAAAGGAGATCGCGGGGCTGGACGATCAGTGCAAGGCTCTGCGCGAAAAAATTGCCGTAACGGAGCGCGACTGCCGCAATGCGGAAGAACAGCTGAAAAATACGGAAGCAGAGCAAAAATCGCTTGCGGAAAGTTTTGACGCGGAGAAAAACGCCGCGGAGACGGAAGATGTCACCGCACGGCTCGCGAAACTGGAAACGGCAAAGCTGGACGCGGACGACCTGCGCGAAAAAAGTAAAAAGCACAATTCTCTGCGCGGACAATACCAGGAAGCTGCGGCAAAACAGAGCAAGCTGCAGGAAAAAGATGCCGACCTTGCGTTGCAGGAGTCGGAACTTGCAAGATCTTTGCTGGAAACGGGCGAGGGATCGCTGGATTTGTTTCTTGCGGACAATCTGGACAGCGCCCTGCTGACGGCGGAATTCCGCCGTCTGGTGACGTATTTTTCCGAAAAGCAAAAGGAATTGCACGAAAAATACGAGGACGGGGAGCTGTTCCGCGCCGTCGATGCGGAACTTTCCAGACAGACAGAATTTTACGGACAGCGGCTCAGCGGAGAGAAAAAACAGGACGTTTCCGCGCTGCTGGAAGAATACAAGCGCCTGCAGAAAGTGCGGCAGGATCTGCAGACGAAACAGAACAAACTGCACCTGGAAAGAGTGCGCGCGGCGGGCGAACTGGAAGCCTTGAAAAAGGAACTTGCAAGGCTCACCGAAGAGGGGAGCGCCCTCAAAGAAGAAGTGCGCAGGCTGGAGGAAAAGATCCGCACCGCAACGGGGGCGGACGCGCAGTCTCTGGAGCAATCCGAAAAAACTCTTTTGCAGAAGAGAAAGACTCTGCAGGAAGAAAAGAGGGCGTTTGAACAAAAGAGCAAGGATCTGGAAAAGCGCAGAAACGAGATCGCGCTGTCCCAGGCGCGCAGTCAGACGTCTCTGGAAAAATTGCGGGAGGAATACAAAGCCGCGCAGGCCAAAACGGAGGAGCTCCTGCAAAAAAATTCGTTTGCAAATACGGAGGAAGCGCGCGCCCTGCTCGCGTTTATCCCGGACGAAAAGAAGGCGGCGCGCGAGCTCGAAGAGTACAAGAACGAGTGTATCTCCGTCGAATCGCAGAAAAAGGCGTTTTCCGCAGAGGGAGAGCGGGACATTTCGGAAGAAGAATATTCCGTGAGCGCGGCCAAATTGGAAGAGCTGAAAAAGAAGAAAGAGGATGTCTCCAAGGCCTGTACCGTCTACGAACAGAACCTGGAAAATGCGCGCGCAAAACTGGTTGAAAAGAAAAAACTGGAAAAGGAGCTCTCTTCTTACAAAGCGCGGCTGGATCTGATCTCCAAGCTGAAGGAGCTTGTCAAAAACAACGCGTTTATGGAGTTTGTGGCAAACGAGTACTTGTCCGATATTGCGGTCGCGGCGACGGGAACGCTGTTGCAGCTGACGGGCGGCAGGTATTTTATCCGCTACGAATCGGGTTTTTTTGTGGGCGACAATCTCTGCGGCGGCGAGCTGCGCAGCGTCAACACCTTGTCGGGCGGGGAAACCTTCCTCGTATCCCTTTCGCTGGCGCTGTCGCTCAGCTCCGCGATCTATGCAAAATCTCTTCGTCCCATCGAATTTTTCTTTCTGGACGAGGGGTTCGGGACATTGGACGAAAAGCTCATCGATACGGTCATGGACAGTCTGGAAAAACTGCGCAACAGCCATTTCTCCATCGGGTTGATCTCCCACGTGGAGGAGCTGAAACACCGTATCGGGAACAAGATCATGGTGACCGGTGCCGCAGAGGGCGGCAGTTCGGATATACAGATAAGTTATTGAAACAGCGAGGTGCAAGTTTTGGCAAATAAGATCCTGACACCCATCACACTCTGGAGCGGCTTTGACGATACGCTTCCCGTGGAAGCGACCGTCCTGGAAGAACGTACGGAAGAAAAGATGCTTTTGCGCGCCGTGCGTTTCCCCGGCAGGGCTGTGGGAGGCGAGCGCGTAAATATCTTTGCAAGATCGGGTATGCCTGCGGAGGGAAATTCTTTCCCTGCGCTTCTCGTGCTGCCCGATTACGAAAGTACGGCGGATGAAACGCTCATCCGCAGGTTTGTGCGCAAGGGATACGTGGTGCTCATGCCCGATTACCGCGGCAAGTACACAGACGGCGATTTCAATTATACGGCCTACCCGCAGAGCATTTCCTATGCCAATTATAAGGAGGCGGGGGAACATCTCGACTTTGCGGAACCTTCCGCCAAGGAGACCTGCTGGTACGAGTGGACCGCCGTTGCGAGGTATTGCGTGAAATACCTGCAGAGTCTGCCGTATGTGGGAAAGATCGGCGTGATCGGGACAAAGGCGGGCGGCGACATTGCCTTTCAGCTTGCGGCTACGGCGGAGGGGCTTTCCTGCGCCATTCCCGTATGCGCGGGCGGCTGGCGGGCGTACCGCGGCGTGCATAAATTCGGCGAGAACACAGAGCTTGCCATGAACGACGAGCGCTATCGCTTCCTCGCGGGCGTGGACGCGCAGGCATACGCGCAGTACGTCAAGTGCCCCGTGCTCATGCTGTGCGCCTCCAACGATACGAGGTTTGACGCGGACAGGGCGTTCGATACCTTTGCGCGCATCAATCCCGCCATGGACAAGACGTTTTTCTTTTCCGCAAGGTATTGCGACTGTATCGGAAACACGGGCATGAAGGATCTCGACCTGTTTGTCGATAAATATTTAAAGGACAGGGAAGTCTTTATTCCCGCGCCCGTGGAGATCAGCATAGAGGAGGACGAAGGGGAACTTGTGGCGCGCATCCGCTTCGATCCCAACGGAGAAGTGACCTGTTGCGAAGTGTATCTTTCGGAAGACACGGAAAACTCGGCGCTCCGCAACTGGACGCGCTGCGAATTGAAGAGGGAAGAGGGGGAGGACGAACAGATCTTCCGCCTGAACGCCTATAAAAAGAGTACGCGCGTGTTCGCCTTTGCCAAGGCAAAATACAGCTGCGGGTTTGCCGTTTCCTCCAAGGTCGCCGTCAAAAAACCGGACAAGGTCTACACAAACATGACGGACAAATGCCGCATTCTGTACAGCAGCGAAAACAAGTTTGACAGCTTTGTGCTGGACGATCCCTCCCAAAAGGTGATGGCGGATTGTTTCCTGGATGCAGGGGATGCGCCCATCCGCATGATCAAGGGCCCGCACGGGATCAACGGGATCTATTCTCCGTTCGGCCTGAAGCTGTTCCGCATCGGGGAAGAGCGTTTCCGTCCGACTCCCAACGCCCTCTTGAAACTGGACGTTTACAGCGCCGCGCCGGGGATTTTGCGCATCTGCGTGGGGGCCAGCAAGAACGGAGTGCTTGAAAAGTATTTCTGCTATCTGAGGCTTTCCGGCGGGGAATGCTGGGCGGACAGAGTTCTGTATGCCAAGGATTTCAAGACAGAGGAAAACAGGCCTCTTTCGCAGTTTTCGGACGCAAATTATATCACATTTTCTTCGGAAGGAGAGTTTTGCATAAATAATTTGCTCTGGCTGTAAAAATTTCACAAAATTTACTTTTTATCGGGCGAAAAATATGGTATACTCAATAGGAGACAAAGTCATTACCAAAAAAAAGCACCCGTGCGGGAACGACGTCTGGACGATCGTGCGCGTGGGCGCGGATTATAAGATCCGCTGCGACAAGTGCGGCAGAGTGGTGATGCTTTCGTCGTCGGAATTTTTGAAATCAGTCAGACAGAAGGTCGAGCAGGATGGTTGAAGAAGAGATCGGCAAGGATACATTGATCGGCAGACGGTTTCCCGATCTGGAATTTCATTCCATGCTTCGTTTTTTTGCCGTACTTGTCGGCGTGTTTGCGATCTTTGTCTTTGTTTTTACGAACGTGATCATCGGGGTGCAGGTCAACGGTGCGTCCATGTATCCCACGCTGTACGGCGGGGAGCTGACCGCTGACGGCACCTATGAGGGCGGCGACCGCCTGTTTGTGTTCGCATGGGACACGCCGCAGAGGGGCGACATCGTCGTATTTCATCACCCCTCGGGCAAGCAGACGGAGCTGATCAAGCGGGTCATTGCTGTGCCCGGCGACACCATTTACGCCGAAAACGGCGTTCTGTACAGAAAGAAAGCGGGAGAGACGGAATTTTCCGTTGTTTCCGAACCCTATCTCGGCGAGATCTGGGTACGCGATTCGAGCATAGCGGAGGTCATCGTTCCTGACGGAATGCTCTACGTGATGGGCGACAACAGGAACAACAGCGAGGACAGCCGCAAATTCGGTTTTGTTCCGCGGGGAAACGTGATCGGCGTGGTCACGGGCTGGTCCCTGCGGTGGAAAGATATAATCAGCACGGTTTTCGGCTTTTTCGGCCGATGACCTGAGATCCGGAGGAAAATTGTATGAGCGATATCATCGTCACATCGGACAGCACTTGTGACCTCAGCCCCGAACTGATCGAGTCGAGGGGCATCCGAATCATGCCGCTGAGTGTGATACTCGGTTCACAGACCTTCCGCGACGGAATAGACATTGTTCCGCAGGATATTTTCCGTTATTTCGACGAAACGCAGCAGCTTCCCAAGACGGCGGCGCCCAGCGTGGAGGACTATACGGAGTTTTTCAGACAGTTTACGGACGCAGGAAAGACAGTCATTCATTTCAACATCTCGTCCAAGGCGAGCGGCTCCTACGGCTTTGCGAAAACGGCGTCGGAACAGTTCGGCGGAAAGGTGTTTGCGGTGGATTCGTACGCGCTCTCCACGGGGCAGGGGCTTCTCGTCCTCAAAGCCTGCGATCTGCGCGACGAAGGCAAGAGCGCACAGGAAATTTACGATACCGTCCTTTCCCTGCGCGATAAGGTGAACACTTCCTTTATCCCCGATACGCTCCTGTATCTTTACAAGGGCGGGCGCTGTTCCACGCTCTCGTATTACGGCTCCAAAGTGCTTTCCATTCATCCCATGATCGACATGAAGGACGGGCAGCTGTATCCCAAGAGAAAGTACATCGGCAAAATGAGCCGCTGCATCAAAAATTATATCAACGATCTCGTTGCGGATTATCCCGCTTACGATACCCGCCGCTGTTTTGTCACACACAGCTATGCGGATCCCGAGCTTGTAGAGCTTGCAAAATCCATGGTGAAAGAGCGCTTCCATTTTGAAGAGATGCTGGAAACGGTTGCGGGGAGCATCGTCACCAGCCATTGCGGAAGGAATACGCTCGGCGTGCTCTTTATCAGCAAATAATTTTTTACGGAGTTTTTTTTATGACCATCGTATTCAACGATGACGACCTGCTGGCATCGTACAGGCAGCAGCGCACCATTTTGCGCGTTTTTCTCGCGGTTACGGTGCTGTATGCCGTCATCTGCGTCGCGCTTCTTCTTTTTTATATGTCTTTGCCTTACAAGGACCCCGCACAGATCTGGCCCAAAGTGATCGTCTGTACGCTCTCCTGCATTTACGTGATTTTCGCGTACGTGTTTATGGGCATCAAATTTCACAGGGCGCGCAGGTATTACAAACTCATCTCTTATTTTTCCGTCGGCATGAAGCAGGTCAACAACAGTATCTTTCTCAGATACGCTCAGCCGGAACTTCGCGACGGGGTGGATTTTTACGTGCTCATTTTTTCCGAATGGAACAAGAAAAAATCCGAATACATGGACAGAAAAATTTATTGTGATAAGGAAAAACCTCTCCCCGAGTTTACAAAAGGGGACGAGGTGCGTTATCTGACGCAGGGGAATGTGATCTTGGAATATGAAATCATCGGGCACAACGAGGAGTTTTCCCAAACGGAAAGCGACGAGAAGAGGGCCTGAAAACAGGAGAATAAACAAATGCGTGCAGTTGTTACGGTAACAGGAAAGGACAAGAAAGGGATCATTGCAAAAGTGAGCGGATTCCTTGCGGACAAGGGCATCAATGTGGAGGACATCAGCCAGACCCTCTTGCAGGATTACTTTGCAATGATCATGCTGGTGGACATCAGCGACCTGAAAACGGAGCTTTCCGAACTTGCGAAGGAATGCGAAAAACTTGGAAACGAGATCGGTATGTCCATCCGTATCCAGCACGAGGCGATCTTCAACGCCATGCACAACATCTGAGGCGGGGCGGAATATGTTCAATCAGTTTGATGTATTGGAAACCATCGACATGATCGAGAGGGAGCATCTCGATATCCGCACGATCACGATGGGCATTTCGCTTTTGCCCTGCGTCCGCTCCACGGCGGAAGAGACGGCAAAACAGGTGTATGAAACCGTCTGCAAAAAGGCGAAAAATATCGTCCGCGTTGCGGAACAGCTTTCCGGGGAATACGGCATTCCCATCGTCAACAAGCGCGTTTCCGTCACGCCCGTCAGCCTGATCTCGGCGGCGTTCCCCGAGCAGGCGGGCAAGATCGGCAAGGCGCTCGACAAAGCGGCCAAGGAATTGGGCATCGATTTTCTGGGCGGATATTCCGCGCTCGTTCATAAGGGAACGGCGGATTACGAAAAGACTTTCCTGGAAGGCATTCCCGATCTTCTCGCTTCCACAGAGCGCATCTGCTCTTCCGTCAACATCGGTTCGAGCAAGTCTGGCATCAACATGGATGCCGTCAAACTCATGGGCGAAGTCGTCAAGCGCACGGCGGAGCTCACGAAGGACAAGGACGGGCTGGGGTGTGCTAAACTCGTCGTGTTTGCCAACGCGGTAGAGGACAACCCGTTTATGGCGGGCGCCTTCCACGGCGTGGGAGAGAGCGGCACCGTCATCAACGTCGGCGTTTCCGGCCCCGGCGTCGTCAAGCACGCGCTGGAAAACATTCCCGACGCAAATCTGAACGACGCGGCGGAGATGATCAAACGCACGGCGTTCAAGATCACCCGCGCGGGACAGCTGATCGCAAAAGAGGCGGCAAAGCGCCTGGATGCGGAGTTCGGCATCGTCGATCTCTCGCTGGCGCCTACGCCCGTAATGGGCGATTCCGTCGCGCATATCCTCGAAGAGCTGGGACTCGAATGCGTGGGCGGCCACGGCACCACGGCGGCGCTCGCCATGCTCAACGACGCCGTCAAAAAGGGCGGCGTGATGGCAAGTTCGCACGTGGGCGGACTTTCGGGCGCGTTTATCCCCGTCAGCGAGGATATCGGCATGATCCAGGCCGCGGAAAAGGGCCTGCTCCACATAGACAAGCTGGAAGCGATGACTGCCGTCTGCTCGGTGGGACTGGACATGATCGCCATTCCCGGCAAGACGCCCGCCACCACCATCAGCGCCATCATCGCGGACGAGGCGGCGATCGGCATGATCAACAACAAGACCACCGCGGTGCGCGTCATTCCCGTTCCGGGAAAAGACGTCGGCGATTGTGTCGAGTTCGGCGGACTGCTCGGCAGGGCGCCCATCATGCCCGTCAACGAAACGGACAGTTCCCGCTTTATTCTGCGCGGCGGCAGGATCCCCGCGCCCATTCACAGCAACAAAAATTGATCGGTCATCAGGGAGGACAATATGGAAAGAAGCGAAGTAGATCGTAAATATCTTTGGAAAACAGAGGACATTTTCCCCTCGGACGAGGCCTGGGAAAAATCCTATGCCGAGGCAGAGCAGATACTCGATTTCAGCGAATTTGAAGGAAAACTCGGCAAAATAGAAAATTATGTCGCCTACAATCAGCGTCTGGAGCAGGCCGCCGCCAAAGTGGAGCGCCTGTATCTGTACGCGCATATGCGCCACGACGAGGATTCCCGCATCTCCAAATACACGGCGATGCAGTCGCGCGCCATGTCGCTGTACGTGCGCCTGTCTTCGGCCACGGCATTTGTCGAGCCTGAGCTGTCCGCGCTGGACGAAAAGACTCTGCAAAGCTATGCGTCGGACGAGCGCCTGAAAGATTACGATTATTTCCTCCGCCAGCTGATGAAGAGCAAAAAGCACGTTCTCTCCGCTCCCGAAGAGAGGCTTCTTGCGGCGGGCGGCGAAGTGTTTTCCCAGTTCCGCGATATTTTCAGCATGATCGACAACGCGGACATGAAGTTCGGTACGGTCACGGACAAAGACGGCAAAGAAATTCAGCTGACGCAGGGAATGTACGGCGTTATCCTGCACGGCTCCGACAGAGAGCTGCGCAAGAACGCCTTCCATGAATTCTATAAATCATACATTGCGCTCACAAACACCATTGCGGCCACCTATTACGGAAACGTCAAGAAGGACGTGTATCTGAGCCGCGTGCGCGGATACGATTCCTGCCTGCAGCGCGCGCTGGACGGCGAGGACGTGCAGACCTGCGTCTATGAAAACCTGATCTCTTCCGTCAACGAAAATCTTCCCGATATGCACCGTTATATTGCCCTGCGCAAAAAGCTGCTGGGACTGGACGAACAGCATATGTACGACATCTACGTGCCGCTCGTGGAGGACGCGGAGCTCAAACTCAGCTACGAGGAAGCCTGCGACATGGTCGTAAAGGGGCTTTCTCCGCTCGGGGAAGAGTATTGCTCCCTTCTGAAAAAGGGATTTGCGGAAGGCTGGGTGGACGTCTGCGAAACGACGGGCAAGCGCAGCGGCGCTTACAGCACGGGAACGTACGGGCTGCATCCGTACGTACTGCTTAACTACCAGCAGAGCACGCATGATATTTTCACCATTGCGCACGAGATGGGACATTCCCTGCATACCTATTATTCCAACGCCAACCAGCCGTATGCAAAGGCGGATTACCGCATTTTCGTCGCGGAAGTCGCCAGCACGGTCAACGAGGTCTTGCTGCAGAAATATATCCTTTCCCAGACAAAAGACGTCAACATGAAAAAATATCTGCTCAACTATTTCCTGGATACCGTGCGCACCACGCTGCACCGCCAGACCATGTTCGCAGAATTTGAATACCTCGCGCACACAGCGGTGGAAAAGGGGACTCCGCTCACCACGGATTACTGCAACGAGATGTATCTCGGACTCAACAAAAAATACTACGGCGATTCCATCGTGCACGATGAGGAGATCGCTTACGAATGGTCGAGGATCCCGCACTTCTACAACTCTTTCTATGTGTATAAGTATGCGACGGGTATCATCAGCGCCATTTCCATTGTCAACCGCATTCTCACGGAAGGGGAGGCGGCCGTGCGCGACTATAAGAAATTCCTTTCCTCGGGCGGCAGCGACAGCCCTGTCGAGCTGTTGAAGCTTGCAGGCGTCGATCTGACAAAGCGCGACGCCTTCCGCACGGCGATGCAGGCGTTCCGCACCACGCTGGACGAACTGGAAACGCTCACGAAATGATTACGGGGCAGTATAAAAACGATCTCGGGGAATACAAGCGCTTTTCCGCCTATCACCTCTTTGTTGCCAGGGGGATCCGCGCCTATCTTTACCCGATCGTATTTTTCATCTTTGCCGCGGCATTGCTCGCGGCGGGGATTTTGAGCGCAAACGGGGTCTTGTATTTCGGCGCGGCGGTGCTCTTTGCCGTTGCGCTGGCTCTGCCCGCGATCATGCTCGCCCTGCAAAACGCCAAGATCGAAAAGAGCGTGCGCGCAAACCGCAATTTTCTGCGCACGACGCACTCGTTCACTTTCACGGAAGAGGGGGTCGGGCTCACGGTCAAGGTGCAGGAAAAGCAGGAGGAGTACAACGTTCCCTACGCAAATATCGTGCGCATTTTTGAGCGGCCGGACGTGTTCTACATTTACATAAGCGGCACGCAGGCGCTCATCGTTCCCAAATCTTCCCTGGAAGGGGGAACGGCGGACGATCTCGCGGCGCTGTTCCGCGTACTCAAAAAGCGTTTCAGGGAAAAGAAGAACTTGCGCGGCAGAACTCTGCCGCAGGAGTAAGATATGGCAAAAGCAAAAACTGCCACGGGCGTTCTGCCCAACAATCTGGAAGCGGAGCAGGCTTTGCTCGGTTGTCTCCTCATCGACAACGACACGCAGACAGATGTTCTGGACAAACTCTCTCAGGACGATTTTTACCAGGAGTCGCACAAGCTGATCATCGGCGCGATGAAAAAAGTTTTCAATGCGCGCAAACCTGTCGACCTCGTCACTCTTGCCGACCAGCTGGAAGCGGACAAGGAACTGGAAAAGGCGGGCGGGATCAGTTACATCACCGATCTTGCAAAGATCACGCCGTCTGCGGCAAATTTCAAATACTATCTGGACATCGTCAAGCGGGACAGCATCCACAGGCGGCTGATCCGCGCCTCGCAGAAGATCATTGACGAATCGATGAGCGGTTCGGAAGCGGCGGACAGCATCGCCTTTGCGGAAAAACAGGTCTTTGACATTTCCCGCACGATGGATACGTCCACGCTCGTGGATATGCGCGAGGACGACAGCTACGATCAGGTCCTCAACAAATTTGAAGTCATTTCCACCGATAAAAACGCGCTGCGCGGCGTTTTGACGGGCTTTACCAAGCTGGACAAGATGACAAACGGATTGCAGAAATCCGACTTTATCGTCCTTGCCGCGCGCCCTGGCGTCGGTAAGACGACCATCGGTATGAACATCATCGAACACGCCGCGCTCTGCGATAACCGCGTCTGCGCCGTGTTCTCGCTGGAAATGCCGCGCATTCAGCTTGCGCAGAGGCTGCTTTGTTCCTATGCCCGCGTGAGTATGTCCAAAGCGCTTGCGGGCGAACTCACCCAGCAGGACTGGAAAAAACTGTGGAAAGCGAGTGCGGACCTCAAAAAAGCAAAAATTTATATCGACGATTCTTCCAAGATCACTCCTGCCGAAATTCTTTCCAAATGCCGCCGTTTAAAGGCGCGCAAGGAGGGGTTGGACATCGTCATGATCGACTATATCCAGCTGATGGGCAGCGGCGAAAAGCGTTCGGAAGAGAACCGTCAGCAGGAAATTGCAAACATTACCCGAAACTTAAAGATCATGGCAAAGGAACTGGACGTTCCCGTGCTTGCGCTTTCACAGTTGCGCCGTATTTCTTCCAAGGAAGAACCTCAGCTTTCCGACCTTCGTGAATCGGGTGCAATCGAGCAGGACGCGGACATCGTCATGTTTATTCACAGGCCTGACGTTGCGGCGACGGAAGAGGAGATCAAGAGCGGAAAGATCATCAAGGACGCCGCCGATCTCATCATCGCCAAACACAGAAACGGCGAATTGGGAAGGGTCAAGCTCCGCTTCCGCGGAGATCAGGTGCGTTACGTCAACCCGCCTCCCGGATTCTTACCCGACGAACCGGGCGAACCCGAGCCGAGAGAGGATTCTGCGCCGCCGCGCGATGCGTACGACGACGCCATGGACGATCTCGAAGCGGGAAACGTGTATCCCGACGAGGATGCCGCGGGAGAGGATTACGACGACGAGATGCCTCCTTTCGATCCGGACGAATTGCCGCCGGACGGGGTGTAAACCATGCAGACACAAATTCGCAAGATAGACGCGGAATCTCTCGCGCTTGCCAAGGAACTCCTTTTGCAGGGGGAGATGGTAGCGTTTCCCACGGAAACGGTGTACGGACTGGGCGCCGATGCCCGTTCGGACGAAGCGGTGCTCAACATTTACCGCGTAAAGGGCAGGCCGCAGGACAACCCTCTCATCGTTCACGTGCATAAGGGTTTCGATCTGAATACGCTCGTTTATGACGAGAGACCGTACGCGGCAAAACTGCGGGAAGCGTTTCTTCCCGGCCCTTTGACGCTCGTTTACAGAAGCAGGGGAACGGTCTCCAAAATTGTCTCATGCGGGCTGGATACGCTCGCGGTGCGCGTTCCCTCCCATCCGGGGGCGCAGGCGTTTTTAAAGTACGTCGATCTGCCCGTGGCGGCTCCTTCCGCCAATCTATCCAAGCACGTAAGCCCCGTTTCTGCGCAGCACGTTTTTTACGATCTGCAGGGTAGGATCCCGCTTATTTTGGACGGAGGCGCGTGTTCGGGCGGTATAGAGAGTACTGTGTGTGACGTAACTGGGCCTTATCCGACGGTTTTAAGGCAGGGACTCGTCTCCCGCGAGATGATCGAAAAGGTTGCGGGAAGGTGCGATGTGTACGTTCCCAAAGCGGGGGAACAGGTGCGCTCTCCGGGGATGAAATACAAGCACTATGCTCCCAAATGCAGGACTTGTCTGTTTGACAGCGCGGAAGAAGCGGCCGCCCGCTTTGCCGCCTTTGAAAAGGAAGGACAGCGCGCTTATGCGCTCTGCGAAAGCAAGTATGCGGGAATGTTTCCCCAAGGCCGCGTCCTCGATCTCGGGGACAAGCCGGAAGAGATGGCCGCAAGGCTGTATGCGCTTTTGCGGGAGGGCGAACAGGTCGCGGACGTGATCGTCGCCATTCGCCCCGCAGAGCATGACGGGATCATGGCGGGCGTTCTCAATCGCCTGAACAAAGCGTGCGCGGGGGATTGATATGAAACGGAAAAAAGTTTTGTTTGTATGCACGGGCAACACCTGCCGCAGTCCCATGGCGGAAGCGATGTTCCGTGCGGAGATCAAGCGCAGAAAGATCAAATTTGTCGATACCGCGTCGGCGGGGATCTTTGCGGAGGGGAGTTCGTGTATCAGCGAGCACAGCGCGCAATGCCTTACAAAGCTGAATATTGATTTTTCCAAATTCCAACCGCGCCAGCTCAAGCATAAGATGATAGAAAATGCCTATCTCGTCTTTTGCATGACGGACGGACAGAAGGAGCTTCTCAACGGCTTTGAAAACGTGTACAGCATTTCCGAAGTGGCGGGATTTCAGATCCCCGATCCGTACGGCGGGACGTTGCAGGATTACGAACACACTGCGGCCCTGATCCGCAAGGCGGTCTGCATCATCATCGATAAATATTTTACAGACGTTTCTGACATTCAAAAAAAATAAAGTCATCAAAAGAGAGGTAACTTATGAAAATTGCCGTAGCCAACGATCACGGCGGACTGGAACTGAAAAAGGCGCTTTTGAAGTACCTGAATGAGAACGGATACGAGGTTGTCGATTTCGGAACGTGTACGGGCGATTCCTGCGACTATCCCGATTTTGCCCTGCCTGCTGCGGAAGCGGTCGCGTCGGGCGAATGCGATCGCGGTATCCTTATCTGCAGCACGGGGATCGGAATTTCCATCGTTGCAAATAAGGTCCCGGGGATCCGCTGCGCCCATTGCCACGATACCTATTCCGCAAAATATACCAGACTTCACAACGACGCAAATATGCTTGCGTTCGGGCAGAAGATCATCGGCGAAGGGCTGATGCTGGAAATTGTGGATACCTTCCTGCATACGGATTTCGAGGGCGGAAGGCACCAGAGGCGGGTGGATAAGATCACTGCCATCGAAGAAAAGTACAGTAAAAATAAATAATTGAATCAGGGAGACATATACTATGGCTAAAGTTTTTGTGATGGATCATCCGCTCGTACAGCATAAGGTCACCATGTTGCGCGACAAGAACACAAGCACCAAAGATTTCCGCGAACTTGCGGAGGAAATTTCTCTTTTGATGGCGTACGAAGTGACGCGCGATCTTCCTTTGGAAGACGTCGAAGTGGAGACGCCTATCTGCAAGACGGTCGCCAAAACCGTTTCGGGCAGGAGCCTGGGCATCGTTCCCATTCTGCGCGCGGGGCTGGGCATGGTCAACGGAATGCTCAAACTTGTTCCCAATGCAAAAGTGGGGCATATCGGGCTTTACCGCGATCCCAAGACGCTGAAACCCGTCGAATACTACTGCAAACTTCCCGCAGACGCGACGGACAGAACTCTGATCGTCGTCGATCCCATGCTTGCAACGGGCGGAAGCGCTGCCGCAGCGATCGGATTCCTGAAAGACCGCGGCTGCAAAAATATCAAATTCTGCTGCCTGATCGCGGCGCCGCAGGGGTTGGAAGCTCTGCAAAAGGCGCACCCCGACGTGGATATTTTCATCGCCGCGCTGGATAAAGATCTCAACGATCACGCATACATCATTCCCGGTCTCGGAGACGCGGGCGACAGGCTGTTCGGAACAAAATAATTTCGCGGGCGGGTTCGCCCGCATAACGGAGGAGCTATATGCACAAAATCACAAAGGCTGTCATCCCTGCGGCAGGGTTCGGAACGCGCTTTTTGCCCGTCACAAAATCTGTCTGCAAGGAAATGCTTCCCATCGTCGATAAGCCTACATTGCAATACATCGTGGAAGAAGCCGTTGCTTCCGGCATAAAAGATATTCTCGTTATAACGGGCAGGAACAAAAAGATCATCGAAGACTTTTTCGATTACACACCGGAACTTGACGCCTTGCTGGAACAGGAGGGAAAACAGGAATTTCTCGAACTTTCCAGGAAGATGGAAAAACTGGTCAATATGTATTACGTTCGTCAAAAGCATCCGTGCGGTTTTGCGGATGCCATCATGTACGCCAAGGCGTTTACGAGCGACGAACCGTTCGCCATTTTGCTGGGCGACGATATTATTTATACCGAAAAGGGAGAGCGCCCCGGTATCGGTCAGCTGATGGACAGCTATTACGAAACGGGGAAACCTTCCGTTGCCGTCATGAACGTCGCCGATTCCGATGTTCCCAAGTATGCCAATATCCGCGGCAAAGAGGTCGCGCCCAATCTGGTCGGGATCGATCTCATCGTGGAAAAACCCGCCGTCAAAGATAAATTCTCCAACGATGCGGTCATCGGCAGGTATGTCGTGGAAAAAGACATTTATGAGATCATTTCCCGCACGCCGTCTTCGGCACAGGGAGAAGTGTATTTTACGGATGCCTTGCAGGATCTTGCAAAGCAGGGCAGACTGATCGGCTGCAGATTTGAGGGGAAGAGATACGACGCGGGCAATAAGCTGGAATTTTTGCAGGCGAACGTGGAGTTTGCCCTGCGCGACGATTCATTGTCCGCTCCTTTCCGCGAATATTTGCTGCTCCTTGCGGAGAAAATAAAGTAAGATGAAACTTCGACTGTTTCATGCAAAAATCTTGTCCGCCCCCGATGCAGAGCCGTTTGACGGCGAACTGCACATCGAGGGCGGAAAAATCGTTTATGCGGGAAGCACAGATTCGGCAAAGGATTTTTCTGCCGACAGGGAAGTGGACTGCGGCGGAAATCTGCTGATGAGCGGTTTTTGTAATGCGCACGCGCATTCCGCCATGTGCCTCTTCCGCGGCATTGCGGACGACCTTCCCTTGGAGGATTGGCTGTACGATCGGATTTTCCCTCTGGAAAAAAATCTGACGAAGGACGACGTGTACTGGGGGACAATGCTCCAGATCGCAGAATATGTGCGAAACGGCATCACCTGCGTTGCAGATATGTATTTTTATCCCGAAGCAGTCGTCGCCGCGGCAAAAAATGCAGACTTGTGCCTTGCTCTCTGTTATCCCTCCAATTCATATGCAAAGGGTGATATTCTCGCTGAAATCGAGAAAAATTACCTTTTGTATAGTACTATGTCAGACAGAATTCGCTACTTTCCCGGGCTTCACGCCGAATACAGCTGTGAAGAATCCCTTTTGATGAAAGTTGCGGATTTTGCGATAGAGACGGGCGCCAGGACGTGCATCCACTTGTCGGAAACGCTGAAAGAAGTGGGCGACTGTACGGTGCGGCACGGCGGTCTGACGCCTCCGCAATACCTGCACAAAATCGGCTTTTTCGAAAACGGCGGGATCGCCGCGCACTGCGTGTACGCGGACAAAGACGACCTTGCGCTTTTAAAACAGTGCGGCGTTGTTCCCGTTATCAACAGCGGCAGCAATTTAAAGCTTGCTTCCGGCATTGCGCCCGTGTACAGTATGTTGGGGATGGAAATGCACCCCGCGCTTGGAACGGACGGGACGGCCAGCAACAACGCTACATCTATTCTGCGGGAAATGTATCTGTATTCCTGCCTGCAGAAGCAGACGATGAAGGATGCTTCCGCAGTGCCTGCGGAAGCGGCGATTTCTGCGGCAACGAAAGACGGTTATGCCGCTCTCGGGTTTAAAGGCGGCACCCTGGAAGAGGGACAGTTTGCGGACGCAGTGCTCATCGATCTGCATGCGCCCAATATGCGGCCTTTGAGCGATGTGCGGAAAAATCTCGTCTACAGTGCGGACAATGCAAACGTGCTGATGACTGTTTCGGGCGGCAAGATCGTGTACGAGCGAGGGAAGTATTTTATCGGGGAATCGCTCGATAAAATTTATTCCGAATGTGAAAAGCGGAAAAATCGCCTGATGGCACAGGCCGGGTTCTGATTTTCCCGGAAAGGAGTTCTATGTTACAATTATTGGCGGAATCGACGGAGACGAGTACGAGTGCGGGCATCTGGGAGACGCTGCGCAATTTCGGCCTGGATTTTGTAGAAAATACGGGCCTTGCCATTGTCCGAACCATTGCCTTTTTTATTCTCGGTCTGATCGTCATTAAAATCGTTCAGTCGATCACGCGCGGAGCCGCTCTGAAAAGCAGTAAACTGGACAATTCCGCGGCGTCCTTTATTATTTCGGTCATCACGGTCATTTTGTATATCGGGCTGATCATCCTGCTCATCACGTCGCTCGGATTTTCTACGGCGGGGATCATTGCGGGATTTTCCGCGGTCGCGCTCGCCATTGCGCTCGCTTTGAAGGACAGCCTCGGCAGTCTTGCAAACGGCGTGATCATCATTTTTACAAAGCCTTTCAAGAAAGGCGATTACGTTCAGATCAACGAATATGACGGGCTTGTGCAGGACATCCGCCTTTTCAATACAAAGATCCTGACGTACAGCAACGAGGAGATCATCATCCCCAACAGCGAGATCCTCACCACAAAGATGATCAATTACAGCACCATGCCTTTGCGGCGCGTCTCCATAGACGTTCCCATTCCGTATGACTGCGACATTGCGCAGGTCAAAAAAATCTTGCTTGATTGCGTTTCCTCTTATAAATATACTGTCAACACGCCGGAGCCTTCCGTGATTTTGAAATCTTACGGGGACAGCGCTCTGAATTTTGTAGCGAGGTGCTGGACTCCCAATGAAAATTATTGGGACACACTCTACGATCTGTATGAGGAAATTTTCAACGCGCTCAAAGCAAAGGGGATCTCCATTCCGTTCAACCGCCTGGACGTGCAGCTTGTCAATGAAAGCGTGGTTTCGGTATCTCTTCCCGCAGAGAAAAAAATCGGCGGAGGGAAAAAATCGTGACAGACCTGATCATTCAATATGTTATCTACGCGGCGGTGATCGTCCTGGGACTGATCGTGCTTGCTTTTCTGAAAAAAAGCAATAAGCTTCCTTCGCATAAAGAACTGAAACGCATGATGGAGGAGCTTTGCGGGAAATTACAGGAAATCTGCAAACAGGAAAATGCGGGCTCGGAAGGACTGTATCTTCACATTAAAGAGATCACCAAGGCGACATACAGGACGGACAAGCTCATCTACATTGTAACGATGATGGCGGAAAAAGAGCGCGATACCAAACTGAGCGCCGCTGCGGTGAATCTGGAAAACGTCCGCACGCAGCTTCTTCCTTACAGGTTCAAAACAAAGACAAACGAAGATCTTGACGGGATCCGTGCCGCCATTGCAGAATTGGAGAAGGCGTTGGCTTCTGTCAATAAAATTATAGAGCGTGACAAGGAATTGCGCACGCGCCGTGCATAATAAGGAGAACAAATGAAAAAGAGACTGATCTGCATAGGCGGGGGAGATCTGAAAACCAAAGAAACACTGAAAATTGACGGATACATTGCCGATCTTGCCAAACAGCACGCGGGAGACAAGCGCGCCTACGGGCTTTTCATCCCGACGGCCAGCCACGACTTTATGCCTTATTTTAACAGTTTCCGAAAGACGTACACGTCTGTATATGACATCAAGGCCGATGTAGCGCTCACCGTGTACGGGGAAATGAGTTTTGAGAGAATTAAGGAAAAGTTTGCGCTTGCCGATTTTATCTATGTCGGCGGAGGAGACACCGTCTTTATGTTGCAACATTGGAAAAAGACGGGCCTGATCGACCTTGTGACGGACGCTTACGAACGCGGCGTTATTGTTTGCGGATTGTCGGCGGGCGCCATTTGCTGGTTCGATTGTATTTATACAGACTCAGCTGAAGCGAGAGCGGACGAGGCTTATGGACTGTACGACGGATTAGGTTGGATAAAATCTACAATTTCTCCACATTATAACGTCAGAATGCTTGACTTTGACAAAAAGATATTGTATAATAATCAAGACGCTGTTGGTTTGGAAGACAACAGTGCCATCGAGATCGAAGACGGAAGGATCGTCCGTTCGCTCAGTTGCGGAGGCAATGCCTACTATCTGCATCCGAACGGCGACAAGGTAGAAAGGGAACTTATCCGTCCGCAGATCGTACTTTAATTTTACACCGTAACGGGTAAAATACAAAAGCAGAACAAGCTGAAAGGCGCTGCCTCGGATTCTTTCTTTTCCGAGTAAAAATCAAAGAAAGGAAACGCGAGTGTGGTGAAATTGGCAGACGCGCTAGATTCAGGTTCTAGTGGGAGCGATCCCATGCAGGTTCAAGTCCTGTCACTCGCACCACCTAAAACGTAAGTTGAACCATTCTGGAACAGCTTACGTTCTTTTTTTATGCCAAGAATGAAAAAGGGAGGGAATTTGACTTCCCAACCCTTTCAAAATATGTAGTTTTAAGAATTTAATCCACCCATTAATTTTTTATTTAATTTTTCCAATTTATATCATCATATGGCGTATCTTCCAAAGCATGAAGGAGGTTCAAATAGAGCCTCCTTCGTTTCCTTTGCAGAGCGGAAATATGTGATAAAGGATAGTTTTCATATGAATTGCTTAAATCGTTGACAAAAGCAGAGATAAATTTTATAATTATGCAAAAATTATGGCAGGAACAGATAACTATGAACAAGGTGTATGTATTAGGAAGCATAAATTGCGATTTAGTGATGCGTTCGGAGAAACTTCCGCAAGCCGGTGAAACGATGGAAGGTCAGGATTTTTTAATCAATTCCGGCGGTAAGGGTGCGAATCAAGCGGTGGCTTGCAGCAAATTGGGGGCGGAAACATATCTTATCGGTGCCGTAGGAAATGACGTGTTCGGCGAAATCTGTTTGCATACGCTGCAAGAATACGGCTGTTCAGATAAGTTTATAAGTAAAATATCGGGTGTGCCTACCGGCATAGCGAGCATTTGGGTGGTCGGCGGCGATAACCGTATTTTGCTTGAACACGGAGCAAATTATCGACTGGAAAAGGAAAAGGTTTTGCAGATTTTAAAGAAGCATTGCAAAGAGGGGGATGTATTGATTTCTCAATTTGAGATCAAGGAAGAAATTATAGAAGAAGCATTCAGGTACGCAAGAGAAAACGGAATAACAACCATTTTAAATCCGGCGCCTGTTCCGCAAAGAGGTGTAAATTTAAAAATATTGAATTATACGGATGTGATAGTACCGAACTTAACGGAGGCGGAGGGACTGTGCGGGTTTTCAATAAAGACGGAAGATGATCTGAAGCGTGCGGCGGATATGTTTGCTCAAAACGGAGTTAAGGAAACAATGATCACGCTGGGTGAAGAAGGAGCTTATTATCGCGGAAAACACGGCGAACAAAAAGAAAGCATTATTCCGTTAAAAGTAGTTGATACGACGGCGGCGGGAGATACGACGATCGGGGCGCTTGCGTACAGGCTTGCTGCGGGATATACGGTAAAAGAAAGTATGCGATTCTGTGCGGCGGCATCAGCCATCACAGTAAGCCGCCACGGTGCTCAGCAATCTATTCCCACATTGGAGGAAATAAATAATTTGCTGAATATGTAGCTATTATGAATAAACAAAGGAGAGCGATGAAACGTGAGACATGATATGCACCCCAAAAGTGTCTAACTTTTGGGGTGCATATCACTGATTTTTATAAAAAAATAAAAAAGGCTTGGCAAAAAAATATAGTTGTGTTATACTAAAAGCATAAAATATACAGTGACCGTTTGCTTCACACCAAAACAAAAACTGTGCGGAGAGAGGAGGGGAAAATGGGCAAAAAAAGTAAAAAAATATTTGTATGGGGAGTATTATGTTTATTGTGCCTGCTTGCAACAGTTTTGATTGCATGCACAAAGGAGCAGCCGCAGAATACAGAGGATCCCAATAACATAGAGTGTATCGAATTATCAAAGGATGGGTTGCGGCTTGCGCCTGGCGAGAAGTTTACGCTCACAGTAAAGGTGAACCCGAGCGGCGTAGCATATACTTCTGTTTTATGGAATACAGACAACAATGCGGTGGCAACGGTATCAAATGGTGTCGTAACGGCGGTATTCGTGGGCACGGCGAAGATCACCGCAACCGTTACATTTGAAGATAAAACATTTTCAGATATCTGTACGGTTACCGTGTATAAAGAAGATGGGCCTGTCATAAAGCCGACGTATGTGGAGTGTTCACCCGCCGCGTTGTCGCTGGGGGTCGGAAAAACGGAAACACTACAATTTTCGGTAAAGCCGGACGGTGCGGCATATACTTCCGTTTCATGGAATACGGACAACAGCGCGGTTGCGACGGTGTCGGACGGGGTCGTGACGACGGTTTCTGTCGGTACGGCGAAGATCACCGTTACGGTAGAATACGACAAACAGACATTTTCTTCAACCTCAATCGTTACGGTCAAAGAAGCGGCAAAAGAGGTCATACTTGATAAAAACAGCGTGGTTTTGGGTGACGGCAAGAATATTGCACTGAAAGCAGAACTTGCGCCGGAAGGATGTTTGGAGGATACCATCCGATATGAATCTTCGGATACGGAAGTGGCTGTGGTGGACGCACAGGGCGTAGTGCGTGCGGTCGGAAAAGGGGAAACGACGGTTCGGGCGTATATATCGCAGGAGGTGTATGGCACGTGCACCGTCCGAGTAGGGTATCGCGTTAATGTCACGAAGGAGGGCGAAGGCACTCTGAGCGGTACAGACGGGTTATATTTTGCAGGGGAAAGGACCACGGTATATGCGACTCCGTCTTTCGGGTATATATTTGACGGGTGGTATGAAGGCGAAGAAAAGGTAGGCACGGCCGCATCGTATACTTATACTTTTTCGGAAGGGGACGGTGAACTTACCCTGAAATTTATTCCCGATCCGAACATGCCGCCGGTGGACGGGAACGGTGTTTATGAGATTTCCACGCGCGAGCAACTGAATTGGGCGGCAAGAAACAACACCCTCGATTATCGCCTGATGAACGACATTGCCATCGACGGATACTTTTCGATGTGGTCGCATTTGGGCACGTTTGACGGAAACGGACACAAACTGACGGGGCTTACTTTCAAATATAACGAGTCTTTTATCACCAATTTGAAAGGAGAGGTAAAAAATCTGACCTTGGAAAACGTGGTGGCGGATTCGGCGCCGAACGTCAATGACAGCGCGCTGTTTGCGTTGGAAAGCGAAGGCGGCGTTGTGGAAAACGTGCGTGTGACGGGTAGTTTGCGCGGGGTAGGATCAACGCGGGTGGCGTATACAAATGTTCATGTCGGCGGATTGATCGCTTACGCCAAAAATACCGTCGTTACAAATTGTACTGCCGAAGTGAGTTATAAGGGAAGTGCGGGGTATGTCGGCGGGTTGATCGGGCGCGCAGACGGATGCGTGATCACGGGCTGTCTTGCAAACGTCGATCTTACATGGACGGGATTCAGGAGCCTTCAACTCGGCGGGCTGGTCGGTTATGCCGATGCGAATACTAAGATCTCACAGTGCGGAACGGCGGGAACGATCCAGGCTACGGTTCCCTGGGCGGATGTTGACAACGGCGGCGATATCGGCGGTTTTATCGGAAACAACAGGGGCAACATTGTCAACTCGTTTACTTCTGCAAATGTATCGTGCGAGATCAAGCCGGAAATGTTTCCATATACGGTTTCCGGATTTGCTGGAAGCAACTATCAGGGGAAAATTGAAAAGAGCCTTGCTGCGGGAACGGCGTCGGCAATCTATGTGGGAGAACCGTATACGACGAATCCGTTTTCGACCGGCGAAAAATCGGAAACATATGTGACGGGTACGCCCGGCAAAGGCGATCTGGTTGCGGAAACTGTCGATGAAGCCTTTTTGACGGGCACGCTCGGTTTTGAGGAGCGGCTCACAAGTTTCGTTCTTTCTGTGCTTGGTGCAAAATAAAGGGTGTGTTTTTCTAAAAATATAATTTAACGGACTTGATAAATTTCAAGTCCGTTTTTTATTTTCGGTGAATTATACTATTAAGTGCAACAGGTAAAGAAAAAAAAAGGAGTTCATACAGATCTGTGGTAAAATAGAGTTACGAAACCAAATTTTGCCGAGGAGACCTGTATGAACTACAAACATTTTACCATAGAAGAGCGCTGTTGTCTACG
>ERZ1090879.443-NODE-443-length-26307-cov-27.466212_pt1 | contig 26307 bp, 24 predicted proteins | sample MGYA00478472_ERZ1090879 | MGnify/ENA primary metagenome ERZ1090879 (study PRJEB33644, sample SAMEA5815723) | chicken gut metagenome | biome: Chicken; feature: Gastrointestinal Tract; material: Caecum | place: Ireland | collected 2019-01-01 | study: A study of the... | reverse complement strand
ATGGCGCGCCTCATGGGCGAGAGTATGCTTTGCATGGAAGTATTATATAATTTTTCTTCCCCTTTGGCAATTCGCGCGTACATATCTCCCGGGTAAAATTCGGGGCGCGGGGAATAATTCCCCCGCAAGGGTTGTGTTTTCGGGCGAGGAGTTGTATAATTATCGTAATCAAAATTCGGAGGATAACCAAATGCCATTGGTAACTACAACCGAGATGTTCAGGAAGGCTTACGACGGCGGTTACGCCATCGGCGCTTTCAACGTCAACAACATGGAAATCATTCAGGGCATCGTCGAAGCCGCCACCGAGGAAAACGCGCCTCTCATTCTGCAGGTTTCCGCCGGCGCGAGGAAGTATGCCAACACCGTCTACCTCAAGAAGATGGTGGAAGCGGCGGTCGAAACAAGCGGTCTGCCCATTGCGCTTCATCTCGACCACGGCGACAGTTTCGCCCTGTGCAAGGACTGCGTGGACAGCGGCTTCACCTCTGTCATGATCGACGCCAGCGCGCATCCTTTTGCGGAAAATATCAGCATCACCAAACAGGTCGTCGAATACGCTCACGATCACGGCGTGGTCGTCGAGGCGGAACTCGGCAAACTCGCCGGCGTTGAGGACGACGTCAAAGTCGACGCCAAGGACGCCAGCTACACCGATCCCGACCAGGTGCAGGAATTCGTCGAAAAGACGGGCGTGGATTCTCTCGCCATCGCAATCGGCACTTCGCACGGTGCGTTCAAGTTCAAGGGGCAGCCCAAGCTCCGTTTCGATATTCTCGAGGAAGTCGGCAGACGTCTGCCCGGATTCCCCATCGTGCTGCACGGCGCGTCCAGCGTGCCCCAGGAGTACGTCAAACTCATCAACCAGTACGGCGGCAACATGCCCGGCGCACAGGGCGTGCCCGAAGAGATGCTCCGCAAGGCGGCCACCATGGCAGTGTGCAAGATCAACATCGACTCCGACCTGCGTCTTGCGGTCACCGCGACGATAAGAGAGCACTTCGCGCTCAATCCCTCGCACTTCGATCCCCGTCAGTACCTGGGGCCGGCGAGAGACGCGGTGCGCAAAGTCGTCCGTCACAAGATCGTCGACGTGCTCGGCTGCAACGGCAAAGCGTAAACGGCTTTTAAGGCAAAACAAAAAGAGCGCCGGCGGCGCTCTTTTTTTGAACCGTGAAAAACCCCGCGAACCGATTTACCCCGCCAAAATACTTTCGGCGGGGACTCCGTTTGCGGGGGCTTGTCACGACCGTATTGCCGCATTGCGGGCGGTTTTGACGTCCGGCGGCTTTCGGGCGCGTCATATATCGCGCCGTGCGCGCGCCGGACGTATGCGTCAGCGCAGGTTTTCGGGGTTGAGGGCTTCGAGTTCCGGTATGACGAAGCGTCCGTCCTTGCGGACAAGCACGTCGTCCATATAGATCTCGCCGCCGCCGTACGCCGGGGTATGCACCTGCACGAGATCCCAATGCACCGCGCTGACATTGCCGTTGGGGGCGTCGTCGTAGCACGCGCCGGGAGTGAAGTGTATCGAGCCGGAGATCTTCTCGTCAAAGAGGATGTCGCCGATGGCGCGGTCGATGTAGGGATTAAGCCCGAAGGAAAACTCGCCGACGTATCTTGCCCCCTCGTCGGTGTCGAAGATGGCGTTCGCCTTCTTGGAATCGTTCGCCGTCGCATTCACGATTTTTCCGTCCTTGAAAGTGAGGGTGACGTTCTCGAACTTGAACCCGTTTTCGATTGAAGGTACGTTGTAAGCGATCGTCCCGTTGACGCTGTCGCGCACGGGGGCGGTGTAGACCTCTCCGTCCGGAATGTTGCAATGTCCGCTGCATTTCACCGCGCCGACGCCCTTGATGGAGAAGGAGAGATCGGTGTCTTTTGCCACAATACGCACTTTATCTGTCTTATTCATCAGATCAACCAGCGCATCCATCGCTTTGTCCATCTTGCGGTAGTCAAGGCAGCACACGTTGAAGAAGTAATCCTCGAACGCTTCCGTGCTCATGCCGGCGAGCTGGCTCATGCCTTCGGTGGGGTAGCGCAGGATCACCCAACGCGTCTTTTTGACGCGGATATTGTGGTGCACTTTGATGGCGTACAGCTTGTCGTACGCCTGCATTCTGTCCTCGGGGACGTCGGAAAGTTCGTAGCTGTTGTTGCCGCCGCGCACGCCGATGTAGCAGTCCATTTTGTCCATGAACGCCGCGTCGCGCTCAGCCCATATCTTCAACATTTCGTCCGTTGCGCCTTTGAGCAGCTCGCGTTTTACCTTGCTTTCGGTGTTGAACACAAAAGGCAATCCGCCCGCGGCGTACACCGCCTGTACGAGCAGGGAAGTGAACTCCGCCCCCGCGCCCGAAACGTCTATCCACACCTTGTCGCCCTTCTTTACGGCGCAGGAGTAGTTCACGAGATTGTCTGCAAGAACTTTTTGTCTGTTGTCATGAATCATATTTTGCCTCCGGACTTATTATACCCCAATCCCCATGAAATGTTAAGACATGCATGCGGAATTATTTCACACAGGAAAAACCGCCTGACGGCGGTTTTTCCTGCGTGTTTAGGTTGGGGTCCCCGCAAAACGTATGTTTTGTGGGGCAAGTATTACAGCTCCGCGAAGTACTTGATGGTGCGGACCATCTGGGAGGTGTAGCTGTTCTCGTTGTCGTACCAGCTGACCACCTGAACCTGAGTGCAGTCGAGGTCTTCCATGTACTTGACCATGGTCTGGGTGGCGTCGAAGAGAGAGCCGTAGGTCATGCCGATGACGTCGCTGGAAACAAGGGGCTCCTCGGTGTAGCCGAAGGATGCGGAGGACGCCGCTTTCATTGCCGCGTTGATCTGATCGACGGTGACGTTGCCCTTGACGGTGGCGACGAGGATGGTGGTGGAGCCGGTGCACACGGGCACGCGCTGCGCGGAGCCGATGAGCTTGCCGTTGAGTTCGGGAATGACGAGGCCGATCGCCTTGGCTGCGCCGGTGCTGTTGGGGACGATGTTGATCGCCGCCGCGCGGGCACGACGGAGGTCGCCTTTACGATGAGGACCGTCGAGGACCATCTGGTCGCCGGTGTAGGCGTGGACGGTGGTCATGATGCCGCTCACGACGGGAGCGAGCTTGTTGAGGGTGTCCGCCATGGGGGCGAGGCAGTTGGTGGTGCAGGACGCCGCGGAAATGATGGTGTCGTCCTTGGTCAGAGTCTTTTCGTTGACGCTGTACACGATGGTGGGCAGGTCGTTGCCGGCGGGAGCGGAAATGACGACTTTCTTCGCGCCTGCGTCGATGTGCGCCTGCGCCTTCGCCTTGGAGGTGTAGAAACCGGTGCATTCGAGCACGACGTCCACACCGACTTCTTTCCAGGGCAGATCAGCCGCATTCTTTTCGGCATAGATCTTGATCTCTTTGCCGTCCACGACGATCGCGCCGTCTTTGGCTTCGACTTTGTCCGCGAGGGCGTATCTGCCCTGCGCACTGTCGTACTTGAGAAGGTGGGCGAGCATTTTCGCGTCGGTGAGGTCGTTGATGGCGACAACCTCGTATCCTTCCGCGGCGAACATCTGACGGAAAGCCAGACGGCCGATTCTGCCGAAGCCGTTGATAGCAACTCTAACGTTCTTTGCCATAATTATGAGTCCTCCGAAAGGTTATTTACAAAAGGTGTACAAAGTGAACAATCATTTCGTACGTGCTATATTTTACATTTAATGATTAAAAAACACAAGCGATTTACACGACAAAATTCTGCAGGCGGGCGCGCATGTGCACCGGAAAACAGCGTGCGCGCCTGCGCGCGTTGCCGGCAAAACGGCGGAAAAGGACCTTTTGCCGCCGCTGCGGCATAATTAGCGTCCGGTATCGTCGGAAAAAAAGTTGCATATTGAAGTAATAGATGTTAAAATATTGTACATTAAGATTCGGTTTTCGGAGGGAAAACACAATGAATGCACTGTACAAGTTTTATTGCAGATGTTTCCAGAAAGTGATGTACGTCGCGGAATACTTCCTGCCCTGGCGCGTGCCGGAACAGATTTCGGGAGAGGGCAGTCTTGCCAAGCTCCCCGCGTTTGCCAAGGAGAAGGGGTTCAGAAGCGCGCTGCTCGTCACCGATCAGGGACTCATGAGCCTCGGTATGGCGCAGCCCATCATCGACGGATTCAAGGCGGAAGGGCTCAACATCACCGTGTACGACAAGGTCGTCCCCAACCCCACGATCACGAACATCGAGGAAGGGCTCAAACTTTACAGAGATAACAAGTGCGACGCGATCATCGCGCTCGGCGGCGGTTCTCCCATGGACTGCGCAAAGGGCATCGGCGCGCGCGTGGCGCGTCCCAACAAACCCATTCCCAAGATGAAAGGGCTGCTGCGCGTCATGAAGAAACTTCCTCCGCTCATCGCCATTCCCACCACGTCGGGCACGGGCAGCGAGGCGACTCTCGCCGCCGTCATCTCCAACCCCGACACGCATGAGAAATATCCCATCAACGATCCCGTGCTCATCCCGCATTACGCGGTCATGGATCCGCTCCTTACGGTGGGGCTCCCCAAGCACATCACTTCCACTACCGGTATGGACGCGCTCACCCACGCGGTCGAAGCCTACATAGGCAGCGAGAATACGCGCAACACCAAGAAATACGCTATTGAAGCCACACAGCTTGTGTTCAAATATCTCAAACGCGCCTATGACAACGGTCAGGATAAGGAAGCGAGGAACATGATGCAGAAAGCGTCGCTGCTCGCCGGTATGGCGTTCACGCGTGCGTACGTCGGTTACGTCCACGCGATCGCGCACTCTCTCGGCGGCTTCTACGGCGTGCCCCACGGATACGCGAATGCGGTCATCCTGCCCCACGTCATCGAAGCGTACGGCGAAAAGGCTTACAAGAAACTCGCGCAGCTCGCGGACGCCGTCGGCATACAGGGCAAGGACGATGCGGAGAAGGCAAAAGCCTTCATTCAGGCGATCAAGGACCTCAACGCCTCTATGGATATCCCCACCAGGATAGAAGGCAAGTGGACGATCAAGGAAGAGGACATCCCCACCATGGTGGAGCGCGCGCTCAGTGAAGCGAACCCTCTCTATCCCGTTCCCGTCATCTGGGGCAAGGAAGAGATGACCGCAATGTATCACAAGATAATGTGACGTATAAGGCAGTTGTCACATGAACAGGCAAAAAGCGCGGGAGGTTTTCTCCCGCGCTTTTGATGCTTTTGACACTATGTAACAGGGAAGGGAGCAATACTCCCGCGTCAGAGGATGAAAATAAACAATCCCCGCGTCAATGACGCGGGGATGAAACAATATTACGCTATAAAACGGGTTTTAACGGTACACTTTGAGTACGTTATGTACCACTTTGCAGTCAAGCACCTTGTCGTCGATGACTTCGCCGTCGAGCTCGATCTTGCCGTCGTCCAGCACTTCGATGCACACTTCCTTGCCGGAGTAGGACTCCGTGTAATCCTTCTTTATGTGCTTGCCGGTGAGGAAGCCGGGCAGTTCGACGGGGATGCGGCTCTTTTTCATCTCGTTGACGATGACTACGGAGAGCAGTCCGTCGTCCACCTTCGCTTCGGGGCATATGGGCATGCCGCCGCCTATGCAGGTGCCGTTGCCGACGCCTATCATAAAGACGCTCTTGTCCATGGTTCTGCCGTCAACGGTGATGCGCAGCTTGTGCCATTTGACGTGGGCGAGGGTGTCGAAGAGGGAAGCGTAGTACTTCACTTTGCCGCGGAACGCCTTCATTTCTGCGTAGCGGAGGAGTACGTCCACGTCCATGCCCGCGCCGGCGACGTTGAGGCATCTGCGGCTGCCGACGTCGATGTAGTCGATATAGCCGACGTTGCCTCTCAGGATGAGTTCTATCGCGGCCCTGACCTTGCGCGGATGCCCGGAGGCGCGGATGAAGTCGTTGCCCGTGCCGCACGCGACGATGCCCAGGGTGACGTTGTTGAAATCCGTTATGCCGTTGAGCACTTCGTTGAAGGATCCGTCGCCGCCCATGACTATGATCTTCGCGTCGGGCTTTGAGGAAAGCTCTCTTGCAAGTTCGGTGGCGTGGCCTGCGTACTCGGTGTTGTGCACGGTGTATTCCGCCCCGTGTTCGCGGAGAATCTTTTCGGCAAGTTTCAGCGCTTTAAGGCTCTTGCCTTTGCCGCCCTTTGGATTGATGATGATGTCGAACACTGACAAATCCTCCCGATTGTACGGATTTGACAACATTTTAGTACATACGCCGAACTCTGTCAAGCGCCGTAAACTTTGTCGCGGGCGTTAAACCGGAGATAAAATGCGTTAATTTCCGCACAAAACCGAAACTTTTGTTGATTTTATTCGGTGGAAATGGTAATATAGTTCCACTGTTTATATATTCCGGGCGTGCGCGCACGGCGTGCTTTCGGCGTATCGAAGGGGATATCATGAGGATTTTATTCAAAAACGGTTTTGTCATTGACGGCACGGGCCAACCGGGTTTCAGGGGGGACGTGCTGGTTGACGGCGAGCGTATCGCGGCGGTCGGCGCCCTGAACGGCGTGCAGGCGGACGAAACCGTGGATTGCACCGGGCTGACGGTCGCGCCCGGATTCATCGACGCGCATTCCCACAACGATTTCTTTTACGATTACGACGACGCGGAAAAATATTACAAACCTTTCGTGCGGCAGGGCATCACCACGCAGGTGACGGGCAACTGCGGTTTTTCTCCTTTCGGAGTGGCGGCGGACAGCAAGTTCAAAGACAAAGTGGGCGGCGGACTTTTCTACGCTAAAAAGCCCGGTTCTTTCGGTGAATTCGTCGAAAGAGCGGAAGGGAAACTTTTCGTCAACATGGTGCCTCTCGTCGGGCACGGCACTACGAGGATAAGCATATCCGGCTACAATCCCGCTCCTCTCACGGCGGCTGAGATCGCGGAGGAGATGAAGCTCGTGGACGAGGCGATGGAGAACGGCGCGTTCGGCGGATCGTTCGGCTTCATGTACGAGCCGGGCATTTACGCCAAGCGCGACGAGCTGGTCGAGTTTGCGAAGCGCATAGCGAAATACGACGGCATCCTCACGGTGCATCCGCGCGCGTGCAGCAAGGTGGCTCTCGGCTATCCGCTCATTTCCAAGCCGCACATCGAACTCGCGCTCGACGAGGTGGTGGAGATCATGAAGGCGAGCGGAGTGAGGACGGAATACTCCCACCTCATCTTCGTGGGCGAAACCTCGTGGAAGAGCATGGAGCCGATGCTTGCCAAGTTCCACAAACTCAACGGGGAAGGGTGCCGCATCGCGTACGACAACTATTCTTTCACTTACGGCGCTTCGGTCATCACGGTGGTGCTTCCCCCGTGGTATATGGCACTCCCGAAGGAGGAGAGGAAGAAGCCTTTCAACATGTTCAAGCTCAAGCTCATGACCAACGTCACGAAGAAGCTGCTGGGCATAGACTTCTGCGATTTCATCGTGGCGTACATCTCGGCGGATCCGGCGCACAAGAAATACGAGGGCAAGACGGTGTCCGAGTGCGCGAGGGAGGAAGGACTCTCCGACTTCGACATGTACATCAAACTTGTGGATCTCAGCAACGGACAGGGCAGACTGTACCTCGGCAAGTATTACAACGACGAGATCATCAACCGCCTCATGACGGACGACCTCTCAGTGTTCATGACGGACGCGTGGGTGGAGGCGGCAGGCACGCAGAACGGCGCGGCGTATCAGGGCTTCCCGTACTTCCTGAAGCGCGCGAAGGACAACAATATTCCGCTAGAGAGCGTCATACACAAGATGACGGGCAAGACTGCGGACAGGTTCGGCATAAAGGATCGCGGCGTGCTGAAAGAGGGAGGTTACGCGGACGTGACGGTGTTCGATTACGACGGCATCGAGGTGGATCCTTCCGTGCCGGATTTCACGCCCGGCGGCATAAAGCACGTCTATGTCAACGGCACTGCGGCTGTGAAGGACGGCGTGTACGTCACCCAGCACGCCGGCAGGATCGTGCTCAGAAAGTAAGAGGCAACAATTTTTGTACCCGCGCGTGCGGCGCGCGATACATGCGGCATCAAAATCCTTAAAGGGAGAGATATATGAAAGAAAAAGTGGCAAAGTTTTTCTCGACGGTAAAGTCCATGTGGGACAAGCCGCTCGAGGGAAGGTACCTCAACATCAAAGAGCTTCTGTCCTTCGGGGTGTACGCGCTGGGCAACAGCTGGATCTACAACACGATCATGCTGGTCGTCACCATCACGCAGATCCCGCAGTACTATCAGATAGGCTCCATTCACGGCTACATCATCTGGATCGCCGGCTCGCTCATCAACATGCTCCTGCTGCCCGTCATCGGACAGTCCATGGAGAAGAAAGTGACAAGGTTCGGCAAGTACAAGCCGTACATACTTTTCACACTTCCGCTGCTTGCACTCTTCACGATGCTTTCGATGTGGGTGCCGCAGTACGGGGTGGAAACGGAGAGGATCATCTTCGCATACTGCACCTGCGTGCCCGTCATCGCGGTTTCCACCTTTGCCAACAACATGTATCAGACCATGCCCAGCGTCATTACGCCCAACAACCAGGAGCGTACGGACATCATGACGCCGATAGGGCTGGTGGTCGGCTTCGCGCCCACCATCATGAACGTCATCGTAGGACCTATCCAGAGCGCGTTCATAGCCAGAGGAGAGGAGTATATGGCGTTCCGCGTCATCGGCGCCATCGCCGTCGTGATCGGCGTGCTGTGCGTGCTCTTCATCGTCAAGGTCAAGGAGCGCGTCTATCAGCTCAACGATCAGAACCGCGAGCTGCTCGAAGCGCAGGCGGAGGGCAAGACCGCGGAGGATGCGGCGGAAGAGAAGTTCATCGCCGAGGAGACCGCCGCCGAGGCCGCCTTCGCGGAGGCGGATGCGGCGCAGGAAGAGCTTACCGGCAGCAAGTTCAAGGTCTTTATCTCGCGCATTAAGGCGAACGCCGCCAAGCGAAAGGCGGCAAAAGCAGCCGAAAAGGCGTCACCGGACTATCTCTCCTTTGTGGACAGCATGAAGATGCTGGCGAAAAACAAACCCCTTTGGATCCTCTTCGCCGCTATGGTCATAGGCTCGCTCAGAGAGTTCTGGGTGCAGTTCTATCCCATGGCGATAAGGCTGCGCTTTGCGGAGACGACCACCGCCGCGCTGAACATTTCGGGTATTCCCAACACCATCATCGGTTTTGGCGCAACGGTCGCCATGCTGCTTCTGCCTTTCCTCACGCGCAAGCTCAGCAAGAACTGGGTGCTCATCATCTTCAGCGCGGTCACGCTGATCCCCGTCGCGCTGCTCGGTTTCATAGGCTTCGAGAACATTCCGCAGGGCACCACTTCCGCAGTCGTGCTCACGCTGCTGTTCTTCATCGCGAGGATCAATCCCACCACACTCATCGTCCCCGTCCTGCTCGGCGACGTGGCGGACTATCAGCAGTACAAGACGGGCAGAAGGCTCGAAGGGCATTTGCAGAACTTCATCATGGTCATCCCCGTGCTGATGTCCTTCATATTCATGCTCCTCGGCTGGATATGGCAGACCGAGATCGGTTTCGAGCCGTCCAAATATCAGAATCTCGAAGTGGTTCCTCCCGAATTGCAGAGCGTCGCAATGGAATGGTTCGACGCGGCGTATCTGCTCAACGCGGCGAGCCTGGTCGGCATGATCATCATCCTGTGCTTCTATCCTCTCAGCAGGAAGAAACTTGCGGAAGTCGCCGAAGCGCTGCGCAAAGCCTCTGTCAATGCGGATGAAATGGGTGCCGGCGAGATGAAACTCGCTGTCGAAACGAGCGGTGCCGGCGAAGGCGTCACCGAGAGCGTGAGTGAGAGCGAGAGTTTAGAGATCATTGAATACACGGCGCAGGACGACGCCCCGACGGACGCGTCCGCGGAAGGCGGACAGGACGCGGGAGGCTTCCTCGACGGCTCCGGCGGAGATGACTCCGACAAATAATGCGTTACGGCGCGCCGCGACATTCCGCGGCGCGCGCCATATAGGCGGCATTCCGCCGCAGGCGGACAATGATTTCAACGGCCTTTTGCGGGCACCGACCGAACCCCGCCGCAAGCAATTCCGGCGGAGTATCCACTAGTGGTCCCCGCCGAAAGAATTTTCGGTGGGGTATTCACTCGGGGTCCCCGGGCAAAAATCTCCGATTTTTGGCTGGGGGTATTCACTCGGGGCTCTCCGCGAAAGAGCCGAAAGATATTTTGTGGGGTAAAAAGACATGATTTTTGAAGCGAAAGACGGCGCGTTTTACGCCGACGGCAAAAAAACCGCGTTATATTCCGGCGCAATGCACTATTTCCGCATCCTGCCCGACTACTGGCGCGACAGACTGCAAAAGCTCAAGGCGTGCGGATTCAACACTGTGGAAACGTACATGTGCTGGAATCTCCACGAGCCGAAGAAAGGGGAGTTCGACTTCTCGGGCAGGCTCGACATCCGCAGGTTCATCCTCACCGCGCAGGAGCTGGGGCTTTACGTCATACTGCGTCCCGGTCCTTACATTTGCGCCGAATGGGACTTCGGCGGCTTCCCCGCGTGGCTGCTCGCGGACGAGAACATACGTCTGCGTACGAGCGACGAAGTCTATCTCTCACACGTCCGCGGTTACATCGCGCGCGTCATGGAAGAGGTAGGGGATCTGCAGTGCACGAAAGGCGGCCCCGTCATCGCCCTGCAGGTGGAGAACGAGTACGGCAGCTACGGCAATGACAAACGCTATCTCGCCGCCGTGCGCGATATAGTGAAAGAGTGCGGTGCGGAAGTCATGCTGTTCACCTCGGACGGGACATGTTCCTACATGATGGCGGGCGGCAGCACGGACGGCGCGCTCGTCACCGTCAACTTCGGCAGCAACGTGGGCGGCAATTTCGACGCGCTCGCAGGCGTGCAGAAAGGATTGCCGGAGATGTGCACGGAGTTCTGGTGCGGCTGGTTCGACCACTTCGGCGGCAAGCACCACACGCGCGGATACAAGAGCGTGCTCAAGGAACTCAACGCATTCCTCGACAGAGGTGCGGGATTCAACTTCTACATGTTCCACGGGGGCACCAACTTCGGCTTCACCGCGGGGGCTAATTTCGACTCGCGTTACCGTCCCACCGTCACCAGCTACGACTATTGTGCGCCCTTGAACGAGTACGGCGGCTACACCCCGGCATATCACGCGATCCGCGAGTTGATGTGCGCAAAACAGGGCATTGAACTGCCGGTTCTGCCGCCGGAACCGGTGTTGCAGGCTGTCGGCGAAGTGCGCCTCGGCGAGTGCACGGGGCTTTGGGAGAACGAAGATACCGTGGGAGAGAAGCGCCGTTCCGGCGTGCCGCTTTCCATGGAGAAGTACGGGCAGAACTTCGGGCTGATACTTTACCGCACGGTGCTTCCCGGCGACTACGGCACGGGGTTCGTGTCCCTGCGCGGAGTGCACGACATCGCGCACGTTTTCGTGAACGGGGAAAAGAAGAGGACATTCCGCCGCATGGACGAGGGGAGTCTGAAGTTCAAGCTCGCGGGCAAGCACTCCTTCATCGCCTCCGGCATGAAGAAGGGGGACGAGATCGCCGTCCTCGTGGACGCTATGGGACGCGTCAACTACGGCGAGCACCTCTACGACCGCAAGGGCATTTCCGCGCTCATGTTCAACAATCAGACTCTCATGGACTTCGACGTCACCTGCTTCCCGCTCGACAACCTCGACAGGCTGGACTGGTCGCGCGGCGCGGCTAAGTTCCCCAAGTTCTTCAGAGGCACATTCTCCGCGAAGAGCAAGGCGGACTGCTTCGTGCGCTTCGACGGCTTTACGAAAGGGTATATCTGGGTGAACGGGTTCAACCTCGGCAGGTTCTGGTCGGCAGGGCCGCAGAGGGCGCTCTATCTTCCCGGCGCGCTGCTCAGTACCGACGCGCCCAACGAGATCGTTGTGCTCGAACTCGAAGGCTCCGCGGCACAAAGCGTGAAGATCACCGACACTCCCGATCTCGGCTGAAAGCGCTCCTGTTATGTCCGTTTCCGGCGTTACGCGGCACTCCTCTCCGTGATTTTGCGGAAACACTCGGAGCCGCGCGCCGCATTGCAGTGTGCGGCACCGCGCTGTGTTTGCGACCGGATAGCTTGCGTCATTATCTTCCGCCGATGCCGTACAGTGCCGCCGGTGGAAGCCGATACGCAAATTCTCCGTCCGCGCGTTATTTCCGCGCGGACGGAGAGGGCGAAAAACCGCCCTCGCCCCGTTCTTCCGCGGGCGCCGTTCTTCGCGGTTCGCCCGAAAAAAACAGGAAAAAGCGGAGTTTTTGAAAAAATTTTCAAAAAAATCAAAAATTTTTTCATTTTCGTGTAACGTTTTGCCCTCGAAAAACAGTCTATATAATAGAGAGGATACAAAGGGTGGAAAATATTTCGGGTCCTTTAATCTCTCGTGTGCGTTGCCGCGGAGGGCGCGTGAGAAAATCCGGTACATGTTCTGGCAGGTGCATTACCCTTTCCCCCTTCGCGGCGGCGCTCCTGTTTCAATGCGGCGGCGCGTCGTGCGCGCCTTTTGTGCGGTTCCGGTTCTTTGCCGGTGCGGAAGATGGGCGCGGCGGTGCTCAAGCGCTGGACATTCCGCGCGTTTTGGTCTAAAATGATTACGCTCGCACCCGTAGCTCAGCTGGATAGAGTGTCAGATTCCGATTCTGAAGGTCACAGGTTCGACTCCTGCCGGGTGTACCACACTCCCGCCGTTTTTACGGCGGGAGCTTTCTTTCCCTCGGCAGGAGTCTTACCGGACGCTGACGCTGCGTGCCGTCCCGCAGGACTTCGCCTGCGGAAGAGATGCCGGCACTTCGCTGTTCCGTCGCCCCTTGGGCTCCTTACGACTCCTGCCGGGTGTACCACACTCCCGCCGTTGTTACGGCGGGAGTTGCTTTTGGGAGGTAAAACGGTCTGCTATTTTTAGTTTGGCATACGACAAAATTTGTCGTAGACTGTTTAATGTCAGGCTGGCATAATCAAGGTACAAGTTCTGGAGGAGGAAATGGAAAAGCAGTACAAACCTTTAAGCGAAATAGTGGGCGAAAATGTAAAACGCCTGATAAAAGAAACAAAATACCGAACACAAGAAGACTTTGCTTATGCCTACGGAGTCGAGACACGGACACTCAGCAGATGGCTCAACAAAGGAATAAACAATATCGATACACTGAAACAACTTGCCGATTTTTTGTCGGTGAGAATCGCGGACTTGCTCGCGCGAGATTATGAAAAATAGAAAGGAGAAAACGATATGTATTATTTGGTTAAAGGGAATTGGCGCGGTGAAGAAGATTCGTCGTTTGAATGGGTGATTAAAGCCGAATCGGAAAAGGAGGCACTTGCCGAGATCGATGACAATTGCGAAGTGAACGAGATACGCGTAATTTCTGCAGAAGAAAGGATAGAGCGCGAAAAAGAAGCGTTATTTGAAGATATCCGCAGGGAGTATATTCTCAACCATTACGGAGATTGCTCGATACGTGAATATACAAAAGCAAGAAAACAAATGGAAGAGGATAAAGAGTTATATTATGACGCGCTTGTGGAATATAGCAAAAGTATGCGACTCAAACACAGGTTGTTACCTTTTATAGATGAGAAAACGATGACAGTGAGCGAATTCCACCAAGCGCTGTCGGCTTTGTGTCAGGCAAAAACAGATGAAGAATTCAATGCCGTATGGGCAGCAGTGAAAAAACACTGAGAGGAAGAGGACAGGCGCATTTCGAGGTGTAAAACAATCGAAAGTGGTTGAATCCATGTAAATTGTTTTAGGAATATACCTACGTTTCGGAAGCGAAATAAAGCTTGTTTTTCTAAGCAGGCGGACGAGGACCGCAGTGTCATATGGCACTGTGGTGACCGTCTGGTTTTCAGAAAAGCAGGAGATACACATGAGATATTTAGCATTTGATATAGAATGTTGCGACGGAAAGCACATATGCGAGTTCGGCTACGTGATTGCAGACGATAAGTTTAAAATTTTAGAAAAAGACATCATTCTTATTAATCCCGAAAGCAGATTTGATTTAGCCGAAAGATCAGGAAGCAAAGGCTTAAATTTGTTTTTTACAAAAAACCAATATTACGGCAGTCTGCCTTTTACGACATATTATAATACGATCAAAGCTCTTCTGGAATATCCGGATCAGATTGTCATGGGGCATGCACTAAAAAGTGATGCCGAGTTTTTGCGCGCGGCTTGTGAGCGCTACAGATTGCCGCACATCAACTTTTCGTTTTTCGATTCGCAAAAAGCATATAGCACGTATGCCAATATAAACTATAGCATTTCGTTGGAGGACGCGGCAAATGCAATGTCAATCGAAAAGCCGGAACATTTGCATAAAAGCGATGACGATGCGCTTCTTTCATTGCGGTTGATTCGAGCGATGTGTCAGAATTCGGGAATTGATTTTTCGCTCTTTGCGGATCTTTATCCTAGGGCATTCGGCCGCAGCAAAGATGGCGAAATATGCTATAAGGGTGACAGTTTGCCTGAAATGCTAGAAGCACTGGAAAAAACGCCCGAATTATTAAGTCGCGCTCAAAGGAAGAGATGTATTAAAGAGTTCTGCTTGTATCTCGCGAGTGTAGGTGCGACTGTAAAAAGCAGGCTCAGCGGCAAGAAGTATTGTTTCGGGCAGGCATTTGAGGAGAATTGTACTAAAAAGGCGCTATTCTTGATGTACTTAATGAGGCAACACGGAAGTAATTATAATCCGAAAGTAACAGATAATGACTTGTTTGTTGCAACAGATGATGAAATATCCAATGCTCAAGCAGGAAAAGGGCGGATCGCTGCGGCTTATCGGAAAAAAAGTCACGGCGGACGGATCAAGATCATGTCTTTTGCAGAGTTGTATACCTTGCTCAATGTCACGGAAGATATGCTGAAGCAGATGATGCTTCCCTCACTCGAAGAAAACTGGAAACAAAATATAAAAGCGCTTGTGCCTTCGACAGGAGATACCGCAAGTACCATAGGTGATGTATTGAAAGCAAAAGGAATTAATTTGAGCTGATCTTGCAGTAATGTAGCTGGCGGAACAAGTCAGATGTTGTTTGAACGATAGTGAGCTGTTTATAAAATAGCGGTGGCGAATATGGTAATATTCATTATATCACCGGTCGGGTTTATCAAATGTGACCAAACGATATAAAAGTCATTTTTATATTGACACGGTGTCAGAGCGGTGGTATATTATTCTTGCTGACACAGTGTCAGGATGCGGAGCGCCGGGAGCGGAACGGGGAACGGGTGCCGAAAGCCGCGGCGAGGAGGAGGCGGTTATGCCCAAAGGATCAAAGGAGCTGGAAGAGGCCAGGCGCGAGGAGATCGTGGACGCGTGCGAGCGGCTTTACTCCGAGATGAGTTACGGAGGAGTGACCATAAAGGAGATCGGGGCGGCGACCACGTTCACGAGGACGTCGATATACAACTATTTTGCGACGAAAGAGGAAATTTTCCTCGCGTTGTTCGCGAGAGAATACAAGCGGTGGGGGGACAGCCTTGCCGCGCTCGCCGCGAGCGGCGGCAGCGGCGAAGAGGCGTTTGCGGAAGGTATTGCGCGTTCGCTGGAGGAGAGACCTAACATGCTGAAACTGCTTGCGATGAACATGTACGACATCGAGGGCAGCAGCAGGCAGGAAAGGCTGGTGGAGTTCAAGCGGACGTACAAACGGAGCATAGACGAGATGAAAAGGTGTTACGCGGCGTTTTTCCCGTCGAGGAGCGCGGAAAGCGCGGAGGAGTTCGTGAAAGAATTCTTCCCGTTCACGTTCGGCATCTATCCTTACACCGCCGTGACTGCCAAACAGCGCGCGGCGATGGACGCGGCCGGGATGGACGTTTCGCTGCCCACGGTGTGCGAACTTACGCGCGGAGTGGTGCTCAAGCTCCTCCGCGGATGAGAATATAAGGGACAAGGAGCAGTTATGGACAAGAAGATATTGGTTGCATATTTTTCCTGCACGGGCAGGACGGAGCGCGCGGCGAAAGATCTCGCCGCGGCGACGGGAGCCGATTTGTACGAGATCGTTCCGGCAGTGCCGTATACGCGCGCCGATCTGAACTGGACGGACAAATCGAGCCGTAGCACGACGGAGGCGAAAGATCCGTCCGCACGTCCGGCACTCGGCGGCAGGGCGGCGGACGTCGCGGGATACGACACGGTCTTCGTCGGCTTCCCCATATGGTGGTATACCGCGCCTAAGATCGTGGACACTTTCCTGGAAAGCTGCGATTTTTCTGGCAAAACCGTTGTGCCGTTCGCTACTTCGGGCGGCAGCGGCATGGGGCGCACTTCGCAGGATCTCAAGGCGGTGTGCCCGGCGGCGGACGTCAGGGAGGGCAGAGTGCTCGGCAGATACGACGCGAAGAGCCTGAAAGCGTGGGCGGAAGAGGTGCTTAACGCCTGACATCCGCGTCGCACGCCGTCGCGGCGGAGCCGCGCACGGACTCGGAAAACAAACCTCACAAGGAGATATAACTATGCTCGGAGATTTTACTTACTGCAATCCCACGAAACTCTATTTCGGCAAGAACGCGCTTGAGGGGCTGAGGAAAGAATTGCCCAAATACGGCAAAAACGTGTTGCTGGTGTACGGCGGCGGTTCGATCAAGCGCAACGGCATTTACGACAAGGTGACCGCAATACTCGAAGAGTGCGGCAAGACCGTCGCCGAGGACTCGGGCGTCATGCCCAATCCCACCAGCGACAAGCTGAACGAGGGCTGCGAACGCGCCCGCGCCTGCAATGCGGATCTCATTCTCGCGGTGGGCGGCGGCTCGGTGTGCGACTACGCAAAGGCGGTGTCCGTGTCCGCGTACTGCGGCGACGATCCGTGGGAGAAATTCTTCCTCCGCTTCGAAGAGCCGGACGGGAAGATCATCCCCGTGGGCTGCGTGCTTACCATGGTCGGCACGGGCAGCGAGATGAACGGCGGCTCGGTCATCACCAACCACGCGCAGAAGCTCAAGATAGGGCATGTGTTCGGCGAGGAAGCGTATCCCAAATTCTCGGTGCTGAACCCGGAGTTCACCTTCACGCTCCCTGCCTATCAGATGAAAGCGGGATTTTTCGACATCATGTCCCACATACTCGAGCAGTACTTCTCCGACGCGGACGACAGCACTTCGGACTACATCTCCGAAGGGCTGCTGCGCTCGCTCATACACAGCGCGCGTATAGCGGTGAAAGATCCGGAGAACTACGAGGCGCGCAGCAACATCATGTGGACGGCGACATGGGCGCTCAATACGCTTATAGCCAAGGGTAAGACCACGGACTGGGAAGTGCACATGATCGGTCAGGCGGTGGGCGCCTACACGGACGCCACGCACGGTATGACGCTGTCCGCGGTGTCCATGCCTTACTACCGCTTCATCATGCCGTATGCCCCGGACAAATTCGCAAGATACGCGGTGAACGTGTGGGGCGTGAACGCGTCGGGCAAGAGCACGGAAGAAGTCGCGGCGGAAGGTCTTGACGAGATGGAAAAGTGGATGAAAGAGATCGGGCTGGTCATGAACGTCACCGACCTCGGCGTCACGCCGGATATGCTGGACGGCATCGTCAAAGCGACTTTCCTCAACGAAGGCGGCTACAAGGCGCTGACCGCCGCCGACGTCAGAACGATACTCGAACAGAGCATGTAAACGTTTGTTCCGTTACCTCCTTTAAAAAGCCCTCCGCATCGGCGGAGGGCTTTGCCTTGCATGCAAATGCGGAGCGGAAGTTTTCCGCGCGCATATGGCGCACGGGAGCAACAACGGTACACGTTGCGCCGCGCTCCGCCGTGCGAAGGGGCAGGGGATTACCCTTGTACGTTTCGTCCGACGTACGGCGCGGAGCAGAGGAAATAGTCGCGCCTGACTGCGAGTACGGCGGCGGCGAACACCGCTGCCGCCGCGGAGGAGAGGACGTACGCCCACCAGACTCCGTCCGTGCCGGCGGCGTAGGAAAGACCGTAAGCAAAAGGCACGAAGGCGACGGGGATCGCGGCGTAAAACGCAAGCGCGGAAGCTTTCCGCCCCGTTGCCTGCATGAAGGCGCCGGCGAGTCCCGAAACGGGCATAAACGGGAGTGCGGCGGCGAGGACGCGCAGTCCGTGCGCGCCGCGGCTTATCAACGCCTCGTCCGACGTAAAGATGCGCATGAGTCCCTCTGCCGCGCTCTCGGCGACGACGAGCACGGCTGCCGCGCATGCGGCGGCGAGCAGTGCGCAGAAGCGGAGGGTTTCTTTCGTCCTGCGGCTGTCGCCCGCGCCGTAGTTGAATCCGGCGACGGGGGCGAGCGCCTGCGCGACGGCGGTGAAAGGAGCGACGGCGAATGTTATCAGACGGCTCATGTAGCCGAACGCGGTCACGCCGGCTTCTCCGTCAATTTGACTTAATAAGCTGTTTATTATTGTAGAAATTACAGATAAACTTCCTATTTGCACAAGTGACGGAATGCCTATGCCTATCACGGCGCCTACGTCGGCAAGAGTCGGACGCATGCCTTTGAAGCTCATGCACGAGAAACGCGAGAACCACAGCACGCTCATGGAAAAGCTGACGAATTGAGCCGCTACCGTGCCTGCGGCGGAGCCTGCAACGCCGAGGTCCAGCGCGAAGATGAGCACCGCGTCCAGCACGATATTGACCGAAATGGGGATAACCCAAATGAGCAGGGAATAAAAGCTGCCGCCTTCTGCGCGGATGACGGAGGAGAAGCCCGTTGAGAACACGTTGCCCGCAAGGATGATAATGAAGTATGTCCGCGCGTGGTCGAGGAGCTCTCCCGTCGCGCCCATTGCGTCAAGCAGCTGCGGCATTGCCGCAAAGCCGACTGCTGTGACTATCACCGCCGTGACGTAGAATGCCGTCATCGCGCTCAGGGTGACGCGCGCGGCTTTCCGTCCGTCGCCCCCTCCGAGCGCGCGGGAAACCACGGACGCCGCGCCTCCGCCCATAGCCGTTGCGATCGCGCTTTGCAGTATGACGAAGGGATACACCGCTGATACGCCGCCCATTGCGGCGTCGCTCACTCCGCGCCCGACGAACAGTGCGTCCGTGAGCGAGTAGACGGAGTTGAACACCAGTCCGGCTAGCGCGGTCAGGGCAAATCCCGTGACCTGCCGTTTGACGCCGCCTTCCGCCAGGGAATGTCCGTGCGTTTTCATTTTCCGCCTTTCAGAGCCTTGAAGCCGGTGCGGTAGACCAGCGCGCTGCTCACGACGTTGCGCCACCAGCCGAACATCAGGGGAGTGTAACGGTAGTGCTTCTCGACTTCCTGCAGCAGTCCCATGTACGCCGTCATGACCGCCCAACGGATCTCCTCTCCGCGCGTCGCCGATACGGGGGCGTCCGCGACGCGGTTGTACGCGGCGAAAGAGAGAGTCTTTTCGCGGAAGGGCTTGAAAAATTCCAGACACACGAAGTCCGCCATACGGTCGCCGAAGAAACAGCGTTCCGGGTCTATCCACCAGTATTTTTTCTCTCCGTTTTCCTGCGAAACGATGATGTTGGGCATCCAGATGTCGTAGTTGACCATGCGGCACTCGGCTTCGTTCAATACGTCTGCGTATTTGTCTATGTATGCGAGCAGTTTTTCGCCCCTGCGCGACCGCACGCCCTTTCTTTTGCCGTCCGCGATGAGATCCTCCGTCATGGAGCGCACCGCGTCGTGCCAGCAGCCGAACCTCTTCCCCTGCACGTATCCGAACGCGTCGCCGCGCACCTTGTGCATGGACGCCGCCATTACGGCAAGTCGGTCTGCGAGCCGCTCCGCGTCCTCTCCCTTCTCCGCACCGGGATGCACACCCTCTATCAGGCTCATGACGAACCAGTCCGCAGGGAGGATCTCCCGTGAGAAATCGGAATACAACACGTCCGGGACGGGAATGTCCGTCCGTTCACGCATGACCGAGTACCAGTATACTTCCGCGCGCATCATGCCGCGCTCGTACGTCAGCACGCGCGACTCGTCGGACGGCGCGACCTTGAGCGCATATCTCTTCCCGTCCTCCGTGGTGACGGCGAGCACGGTGTTGAACTCGCCCGCGCCCAGCGGCTCGACGGCTTTCGCGTCGCCCAGCCCGGTTTTTCGGAACATCTCCGCGACGGTGTCGAACGATACGTCGGTTTTGCTTCTGCTTTTCATGACTGTCCCCCTTTATGTCCTGTCAGATACAATCGGATTTTAACCGCCGCGCCGCATTAAAAATATCAAAATTGCGATAAAAATATCAAAAATAGTGACAATTTGAAAATTTGTCCGTACAATTTCAGAGAGGTGAGTATGGACGCTGCATACGCCGGCGGGCGCAAACCGTATTCCATTGAAGTCGTGCCTTCGGGAGAAGGCGATCCGCTCTTCAGACAGCGCGAGGCGGGTGTGGGGCATACGCCCTACCGGACCGAACGGATATTTTACTCTCTCATACGGGAGGGGGACTCCGAGGGAGTGCGGCGCTTCTTCGGAGAATATCTGGCGAAGGGAATAGTGGTCGGCAGGCTCAGCGCGGACGCGCTCACGCAGATGAAGTATTTCGCCGTCTGCTGCGTTACTCTCGCGTGCCGGAGCGCGATACTCGGCGGAATGGACGAAACGGACGCGTTCAACTTCAGCGACGACTGCATAAGGCGCGCCGACGCGATGAAGAGCGGGGAGGAGATCATGGCGCTGCTCACGGGGCGCGCGGCGGACCTCGCCGACAAAGTGGCGGAGTGCAAGGCGGTGGCGGAGCTTCCGCCTCCCGTGCGGAAGTGCGTAAATTACGTCAACCGCAATCTCCACGGCAGGATAACGCTTGCCGCGCTCGCGGAGTACTGCGGACTCTCCGCGGGCTATCTCGGCGCGATGTTCAGGCGGAGCACGGGGTGCTCGGTGTCGCAGTTCGTCACGAAGCGCAGGCTGGAAGCCGCCAAAGCGCTGCTGGAGGGCGGATGCTCGGTGGGAGAGACGGCGTACACGCTTGGATTTTCCACGGAGAGCCACTTCATCGCGCGGTTTAAGGAGGAGTTCGGCGTGACTCCGCGCCGCTGGTGCGAACGCGGCGTGTAGCGGACTGCCGCGGCACTTTCCGGGGCTTCGGTTTGACAATTTCGGCTCCGCCGCGGAAAAATCCTCCGCATTCGGGACTTAACGGCGTGCGGAGTGTTATAATACTTCCGGTCGGGAGGCGGGCATGAGAAGAAAGGACAGAGCAATGCCGCGGGAATTCGCGCTCGCGGTCATGGACAAGTGCGAGTGGACGACGGTGTCTTTCGTGACTCCGGACGGCAGACCTTACGCGGTGCCGGTCAGCGCGGTGCGCGACGGAGAGTCGCTGTATTTCCACACCGCGCAGGAGGGCAGGAAGATAGATTGCCTGCGGCATTCTCCCGTCGTGCACGTCGTGTGCGTGGGGGATGTGGAGCGCGCTGCGGACAAGTTCACCACCGGCTACGAGTGCGCCATGGCGGACGGCGTGTGCCGCGAGGTGACGGACGACGGGGAGAAGATCCGCGCGCTCAGGCTCATCAGCGAGAAATATACGCCCGGTATTATGGCGGAATTCGACGCGGCGGTCAAAGCGAGTCTTGCGCGGACGGGTGTGTACGAGATTCGCCTTTCCGACATCACGGGCAAGGCGAAAGTGCTGAAGAAGTGAACGACGATTTTGCATAAATCGGCGGTTTATCCGCAAAAATACGAAGATAAAGGCAGAGTACGGTATGAATAGCGACGGCAAGAAAGAGCTTGCATTCATGGCGCGCACGGTGCGCGAGGCATGGAGAGAGTGCGGCGGCACCGCGCTCAACACGCGCGGCAAAGGCGCGTTCGATCTGGTGACGGATCTGGATTTCGCAATGGAACGCCACATCGACGCGGCGATAAAGGAGAGCTTCCCGGGCGACGTCGTCGTGGGCGAGGAGCTGAATCCGCTTGCAGAACTCCCTTCCGGCAGAGCGTGGACGGTGGATCCGATAGACGGGACGGTCAACATGGCGCACGGGCTTCCGCTTTTCGGAGTGCAGTGCGCGTTCACCGTGGACGGAGAACCGCGTGCAGCCGTGATATATCTCCCGCGTTTCGACGAGATGTACGCCGCTGTGCGCGGCGGCGGTGCGAAACTCAACGGCACACCCCTCAGGGTGTCGGGCAGAAAGGCGGCGGACGCGGTCGTCAGCGTCGGTGACTATTCCCACAAAACGGCAGCGCACGCGGCAGGGCAGATCGCGCGTGTCGAGTACATCTTCGACCGCGTGACAAAACTCCGCCATTTCGGCGCGGCGAGCGTTGATTTCGCGTGGTTCGCAAGCGGCAGGACGGACGCCTTCATGATGTACACGCGCAATCTCTGGGACATCGTTCCGGGGTGGCTCATTGCCTCAGAGGCGGGCGGCATTGCGCTTTCCGTAAACGGCGGGGAATACCGCCTTGCGGAAGAGGGCATAGTCGTGTGCGCTTCCCGCGACATCGCGGACCTTTTCGAGGAGGCGGCAAAAGCGCCGAGAGGGGATAAGACATGACAGAAGAAATGAAAGCGAAACTCGCGGATATAGCAAAAAGAATAGGAAATACGCCTGTGGTCGATCTGGGCGGCGGAGTTTTCGGCAAGGACGAAGGGCGGAATCCTGCAGGTTCGATCAAGGACCGCGCGGCGTTTTACATTGTGAAAGACGCGATTGAGAGCGGCGCGTTGCGCGCCGGCGCGCCCGTCGTGGAAGCGACCAGCGGCAATACGGGAATAGGGCTTGCCTATGTCGGCGGACTGCTCGGCATAAAAGTGGTGCTCACCATGCCTGAGAGCATGAGCGCGGAGCGCAGAAAAATGCTCGCGGACTATGGCGCGGAGCTGGTCCTTACCCCTGCTGCAGAAGGCATGGGCGGAGCAGTCGCCGAGGCAAAACGCATAGTAGAGGAGAGGGGCGGCTTTTTTGCAGACCAATTCGGCAATCCGTCGTCGATAAAAGCGCATTTCGAGACCACCGCTCCGGAGATCTTTTCCGCGCTTCCCGACGTGAAAGCGGTCGTTGCGGGAGTGGGCAGCGGCGGCACGGCGATGGGTATTAAGAAGTACATCACCGCACACGGAATCGACTGCAAAGTCTACGCTGTCGAGCCTGCCGAAAGCCCTCTCATGACCGAGGGAAAAGCCGGTCCGCACAAGATCCAGGGCATAGGCGCGAATTTCGTTCCCGCGCTCGTGGACGTCGCCGCGTTCGACGGCATACTGACCGTTAAAGGCGACGACGCCGTAAGGGGAGTGACGGAGATGTACAGACGGCACGGCTTGAAGTGCGGTATCTCTTCCGCCGCCGCCGTCCTCGCCGCGCGCACCGTCAGGGACAAAGTGCGGGGAGCGGTGCTTGCGATTCTTCCAGACAACTCCGACCGCTATCCGAAGGAACTTTACGTCTGATTTTACAAAATTCACAAATGATTATGCGAAAACGCAGGTGTAAACCTGCGTTTTTGCGTAATTTGTTTTAGGATATTTTGATATGATATTGCGGTTTGCCACTTTTCTCCGATGAGTCGAAAAGGAATAATGGTTTGCGTCAAACATGAAAAATCCGCGCTTTGGCGCGGAGATTCGGTGTGCTCCGATCAGTCTTTTTCTCTGCCGATGAGATAGTCCACGGTCACGTCGAAATAGTCCGCAAGTTTCCAAAGGCTTTCTATGCTCGGCTCTTTCTTGCCGTTCAGCCAATTGCATACCGCGCTTTGGCTTATACCGATCCTGCGCGCAAGTCCGCCCTGCGTGAGATGTTCGATCGCCATCAGATATTTCAGCCGCTCAACAAACCTTATTTCCATACGTTTGACATGATATGCCCAAGGATATATACTTGAATTTGAATAATATCTATAGATATTAACAAGTTAAGAGCGTTAAATACATTGCGCAGGTTTGCAATACGAGGGAACACATGCATGACGACCTTAAAAAGATACTTGATTATGTCAACGAAAAGGAGAGGGTGAACACTTATGAGGTTGCGTTGCTATTTGCGATGAGCCGGATATAAGGTGGTTTGCCAAGGCATGGGTGGCTCTGACCGTTCTGGTCGAACCGGATATGATCGGCATCACCGAAAACCGTTTCGAGTTCTGTTCTTTGGAAAGAAACGGCAACAACTGAATACTTCATGTCCATTCGCTCGAAGACGGTTTTACGCGCCGCTCAGCCGAAGGAGTCCCGCAAAAACTCAAAGACTTTTTGCGGGGCCCCGGTAGGAGGGGTTCAATACTCCAAAGTTAGGGGACGTAAAGTTGTCCGGGTTTTTCGGGTACACTTCCGCCGCTTGACTTTGGGGGCAGGCGCGATATAATTTAGGCAAAGGAGATGCCATGCAAAAACGCGTTGTTGTCGGTATGAGCGGCGGGGTGGATTCCGCCGTGGCGGCGTGCCTGCTCAAGGAGCAGGGGTTTGACGTTGTCGGGCTTTATATGTCCAACTGGAAGGATACCGAACCCGACGGCGCGTGCACGGGCGAGCAGGACTGGTCGGACGTGGCGCGGGTGTGCGATCATATAGGCATTCCGTATTATTCCGTGGACTTTTCCACGGAATACATGGAGAGAGTTTTCCGCCTTTTTCTCGATGAGTACCGCAAGGGCAGGACTCCCAATCCCGACGTACTTTGCAACAGAGAGGTGAAATTCGGTCCTTTCGTGAAGTTCGCGCGCGGGCTGGGCGCGGACTGTATTGCAACGGGGCACTACTGCGATATAGCGCACGAGGGCGGCAGGAATTATCTGTTGCGAGCCGCCGACGAAAACAAAGATCAGACCTATTTTCTCAATCAGGTGACGGAGCGGCAGCTCGACGACGTGCTCTTTCCGCTGGGCGGACTATATAAAAAGGACGTGCGCGCGTACGCGCGCGAGCACAGTATACCCGTCGCGGAGAAGAAGGACAGCACGGGGATATGTTTTATAGGAGAGCGGAAGTTCCGCGAATTCCTCTCGCGCTACATCCCCATGAAAGAGGGAGATATCGTGACTGCGGACGGCAGAGTCGTCGGACGGCATAACGGTGTGTACTATTACACGATAGGACAGCGGCGCGGACTCGGTATAGGCGGCAGCGCGGACGGTAACGGCGAGAGCTGGTTCGTGCTGGACAAGGACGTTGCGTCCAACCGGCTGATCGTGTCCCAGGGAGAGGACGCGGTGCTGTTCAGGGGCGCGCTCGACACCGAAGGCTTCAACTTCATCACCCGTCCCGACGGGGAGGAGTTCGACTGCGAAGTGCGCATACGTCACCGTCAGCCGCTTCAGCGCGCGCGTGCGTATATATATAAGGACGGCGTGCGCCTTGTTTTCGACGAGAAACAGCGCGCGATCGCGCCGGGGCAGTACGCGGTGTGTTACGTCGGCAGAATGTGCGTCGGCGGCGGCGTCATAGCGCGCTCTTACGACGTTTGAAAATTTCTTTGAAATTCCACTCGAAAACGCTTTACAAACCCCGTCCGATTGTTATATGATAACCGGGCTGCCTGAGGGCGGAAACATTCTTAACAGTCGGTTTTTCGGAGCATTCGACCACAAGATGTGGGACATGCGGAAAGGTTTTTCGGAACTTGTAAAAAAGTTGAGAAAAACAGCGAAAAATCGTTGACAAGGATTTTTGCCTGTGGTAGTATATGGAAGCTGTCACCAAAAAAGGGCAGCAAGAACCTTGAAAATTGAACACGTTGGAAAAGCGATTTAAATGTGAATTAAATCCAAAAATTCAATGCGTCTAACCTTTGAACGCATAGTCAAGATTGAACTTAAGAGTTTGATCCTGGCTCAGGACGAACGCTGGCGGCATGCTTAACACATGCAAGTCGAACGGACTGATTCCTTCGGGATGAAAGTTAGTGGCGAACGGGTGAGTAATGTATGAGCAACCTGCCTCTGTCAACGGGATAACACTTAGAAATAGGTGCTAATACGGTATAAGACCACGGCATCGCATGATGCTGCGGTAAAAGATTTTATCGGACAGAGATGGGCTCATATCCCATTAGCTAGTTGGTGAGATAACAGCCCACCAAGGCGACGATGGGTAGCCGAGCTGAGAGGCTGATCGGCCACATTGGGACTGAAACACGGCCCAGACTCCTACGGGAGGCAGCAGTGGGGAATATTGGGCAATGGAGGCAACTCTGACCCAGCAATGCCGCGTGAGTGATGAAGGTCTTTTGATTGTAAAGCTCTTTTCTTGGGAACGAAGATCTGACGGTACCCAAGGAATAAGCCCCGGCTAACTACGTGCCAGCAGCCGCGGTAATACGTAGGGGGCAAG
>ERZ1090879.442-NODE-442-length-26314-cov-41.784836_pt1 | contig 26314 bp, 56 predicted proteins | sample MGYA00478472_ERZ1090879 | MGnify/ENA primary metagenome ERZ1090879 (study PRJEB33644, sample SAMEA5815723) | chicken gut metagenome | biome: Chicken; feature: Gastrointestinal Tract; material: Caecum | place: Ireland | collected 2019-01-01 | study: A study of the... | reverse complement strand
TCTTGTCTTTTTAACACTTTTTTGGGCGTTTTTGAGTTTTCAGATACACCCTAAGTAGGACAGTTTGGAAATCTTTTCCACATTGCTGCATTCTATCCTTGTATAGAGCCAAATATTTTCATCGCCAGCGAAACCCATATCGTTCGCCGATTTCATGAGCCAATCCTTCCACTCATAGTATCCGTGCAGGCCGAGCTTTTTGGTCTGTTCATCTTCCAGTGCACTGATGGCCTCCCAACTGAACGGAGCAATCTTCTCTGCTACGGTGTCGGAGTATCCAGGAACCTTGATGATAGGCTCCCGGAACAGCAGTTCCCCATCTTTGCCTACAATGTGAAATTCCAGGGCCTCCCGCATAGGGCAACTGGCCTCGTATCCGCCCATCCACTTGTTGGAGGTAAGCCAGCGCACATATTCATCGTCGCACTCCTGCCGGATATATACTTTCCCGGTTTCCTTGCAGCGGTACAGATCTTCTCCAGTTCCTCTCTGGTCATCTAAGAACACCACAGTTCTGATATTATCCATCACTTCTTCCTCCTCACCACTTAATCCTGAACCTTTCCCCTACCCATGCGCTATCGGATGATTCATAATCGCCGATAGGGTGCCCGTTATCATCGTAGATGTTCCCGCGATACACGCAATCGGTGTCACTGAAGAAGGCGTCGGCAGCGTATTTCTTTTCCAAGAACGGGTCGCCATACCACATATCAACTCTGTTGCTCACTTCTACCACCTCAGTTATGCTCGTCGTACCATTTGGCCTGATTCCGGCAGGCTTTCTCAAAGCCGTGGCGCAGACGATCGTCGTTTGCTACTTTGTTCAAGCTCATCCCAAGCGTCATCAGGGCATCGTGCGGATCGCGTGTATAGCCGTATTCATGATTGGCAAGTTCATAATCGAACATGTCGAAAATGAAGCCGTCACCGGTTTCGTCGGAGTTAATGGCTTCGAGCAGCTCATTACGATGACGTTTTTGCATTTCACGGTAGGCCGGCAGGTCGCTTTTACGGATGATGTCGCCAGCGCCATAAATAGTACACACCTTGTCCGTATCCGAAGGTTTCAACCCCAGCTTTTTCATCGCCTCTTTGAGCTGTTCGTCTCCAAAGGCAAATACCATAGGAAAAGCGCTGACTTCTTCCTGATGGCGCCGATTCATTTCAATGTATGCGTTCATGTTATGTACCCTTCCTTTTCCGATCACTGGAACTCTTCCATGCTGAGGATAACCTTGCGGATCCTTGTCTCGCTCACCCGGTAGGGCCGCTTGCGTGTGGTGTTGTCCTCCACAATCTTGCTGTATACCATCATCGGTAGCTCAAACAGAGCTGCGCACTTCGGATACAGCCGGACGGCCTGATTCCGAATCTCAAGGTCGATTTCTTCGCTTCTGGTCATATGTGAACGTTCCTCCTGTTTTAGTCCATTTGATAATACATACCAGCTTCATAACCGCGGTCTTTCAGAAAATCCTTCATGGCTTCGGCCGCATTGGTCCTCGTGTATCCCTGTCCAACACCCGGAACAGAGAACACATAGCAGCTCTTGGAAAAAGAAGACCACATAAAACATCCGACGCCGGCCGTCTTAGCCGCAGCCTCCACCTTTTTCCTGTTCCAGCGCGGAAGATATAGGGTTGGCGAATCAAAGTTGCAGGTTCCGCCGTCGTCCGTGCCAGCGTGCTCCAAGCCGTAGGCCAGGGCTTCTTTCAAATCCTCAGCCAGCTTCTTATAGCGGCCTGTAAGCTCCGGAACGTGGTATCGTTCCCTCATATGGTCGAAAAAGACAAGAGCATCCGGTTCGCTTTCGCACCGGACAGTGTCTATTTCGTCCATGTTCGCGTCGTCGGCGAGCAGCATGACCTCGAACTTCCCGTCCGAGAGCTGGACTGCGCTCAGGATGGCCTTGCGACCATCCGCCAGCCTGATGTTGCAGTCTTTCTTGATTTGCCTAAGCATCACAATTCAACCTCCTCTACCATCGGGCGGTGCTTTTTCAGTGCAGCAACCGCATCATCCAAGCTGTCGAACAAACCTGCCGTAGACCCTGGATACCAATCTCCAAAGTCATCTTTCCGTACATCGTACCAATTTTGGTACAGATCATTCGGAACTTTGACGATGAAGCATAATGCTTCATTACCAAGAAACCTCTTGCAGATCTTCAGGCGAAACATATAAAATTACCACTCCTCGCAATATTCTTCTTCTGACGGGTCTTCTTCCCAGCAATCCGGCGGAAGAAGCTCCTGCCCGAACAAGTTGTACCATCGTCCGCAGTTCGGGCACTGGCAGGCCCCGTAGTATTGGTCCCACAGCTCCAGATCTTCTCCGCATGAGCAGATCCCCCTGGCGTCTTCCCTGATCCGCCGACGGTACTCCACGACCTCGTTGAACCGATCGAACTTCTCCGGATGTGCCAGGCAGAATTTCAGGTTTTCATGGGCCTCCGGGTTTTGATCTTCGCTTTCCAGGAGCTTGCCGTCTCGGTCGCACGGAAAGCCGAAGCCATTGTTGAGACCATCATCGAAGGCCAGCTCATATTCGATAACCGTTCTGTATGTGGCCGGCGTGTAGGCTTTCAGCATTTCAATCCCTCCTGTCAATACTCAAAGCGTCTAGGTGTAGCCTTTACGGCCTCGATGATTCCGGATCTCTTACACTCCTTCATCCACCGCTTCCCGGCCTTAACCGCCTGTGCCTCGGTTTGGAACACGTTACCGCTTCTACACAGGCAGAACGGGTAGCAACGGCCTGTGTTCGAGTCCGCACAGTAAGCTGCATCTTTGTCGTCCGGTGTGAACAGCCATTCAAACCCCTTCTTTTCGGAGCCTGTGTAACCCCAACCGGTGTTCCTCATACGCCCTTCAAACATTTTACAACCTCCATCCATATACGCTTTATTACCAACTGGAAACTTGCGGGCGCAAAAAATCAGCCCTCCCACAAATCAGACGCTTTTCTGATTCTGGATTGGATGCCGACGCTTGCCAACTCTTTAACTCGGCGTTCAGCATCTTCCAGCGTGTTGTATGTACGGACGCCCCATTTCCAGCGCCCACTGTAACGAACCTCCAACGCAAACATATTGTCTCTCCTTTCTTGCGTAGATATGTTGTTTTGTAAGTATATTATAACATATTAACGTACCTACGTCAATATTTTAGAGCACATTTGCTAAATATTTTTACTTACTTGGGACTGCTCGGAAGTGACGGAATCGGACCTCTGTATAGGCCTTTGGTTTTGAGCATACGCAGGGTGGCCGCCTGATTTTTGTTGATGCTCCAGCATGAGATCATGTTGTTCCAGACCGACACCGAATTGGTAAGAGACAGCAGCCAGTTCAGAAAGTCTGCGTAATACTGTATCGGGCACATGTCGCAGATCAATTCCCTGGTAACTCCAAGACGTTCACAGGCAAGTGCCATAGCCTTCTCCTGGTGGGACGGTATGGCATAAACAACAGATCCATCTTCCAGCAAAAGAACCTCCAAATAATTCTTGTAGGTGTCTTTGTGCTTATCTGGGTCAAATGGGCTGTAAATGCTGTACTCACTGCTCATCGCTTCTGTTTCCCCTCAATTCTGGCAGTCGCCAGCTTGTTCACTGCAATTTCGTACATACGCTTATAGGTATCAAGCTCCACCTTGATCTTGTACATATCGTCCTGGAGTTTCTTTGCCTCATCATCATGATCGCCCTTTACCGAACATTCAAGCGTCTGTTTGGATTTGCTGGGGATGGTTAGGCCAATGGATTCAATCAGGCATTTGTCGATAGCTTCCATTTCTGCCGCTGTACATCTTCCAATGTATGTACCAATGCAGTCAATGGAGATCGTCGTAATCTGCTCGCACAGAACCGTGCTCTCCACCGCTGTGCTGTGTATGATGGTATGGGTGGGGAGATTCGGCTTTTCTCTTGTCGTGCAGTAGACAATCTCTACGGTGCGACTGGCGCGGTTGTTGGCATCGTTTGATACAATAACGCCGGGGCGGCCAGGCCGCTGTTCGCATCCGACCGTGGGGACAAAGCTATTAACGTAGAAGATGTCCCCTCTTTCGATTCTTATATCCTTCAACGGAAATCCCCTCCTTCCAAGGCCAACGCTTTTTCAATGTCTTCATCCGACACAGAAACCAACGTTTGGAAATCCATACCTTCCAGCTCTGTTTCGATCAGTTCCACAAGAGTATCATACTGCCAACTATCCAGCGGCTTACCGTCCAGCTCCCGCTCGATTTTGTAGTTTTCGAGGTCAACATAGACCTGCAAGGGAAACTGCCCCTGATCACCTACGGTGGTATAGGCCACGCCGACCTTGCTCAAATCGCTGAAATCCGCCGGCGCATCGTACTCGTGAATACAGAATTCGTCAATCAGACTCTTGGCCCTGTCCATCAGGGCACTGTACGCCTTCTTCCCTCTCTCCTCAATGCTGCTCCAGATGATATCCATTTGGTTGCTCGAATAGCTGTTGTGGGAGAACTGCTCAAACATATCGTCCATCGTCAAATTCAGGCTGAGGATAGCCGCCGCCTGTTCCTCCGGCAAATCGTTATCTGTCATTGCGCAGATAATATCTTCCCTGACGCTGTACTCATAGGCGTGTTCCAGGATTTCTTCCGGCGGTTTAGACAACAGCATACTCTTGTAGGCTTCCTGCTCATCGCACATCTTGCTATACAGCTTGTCATTCCAACTCACGCTGCCCATTCGCTAGACCATCCTTTCTTTTAACAAGAAACCGAAACATACCGGACTATTCTCGGTCTTTGCTTAAAAGCATCCTAGCCAACTCGATGAGGTCCTGTAGGTAGTAGTAGACTTCTGAGAACCCATTCGCACGGCCCTGCTCCCACGCATACGCCCAGAGGCGCTGGGCCTTGACCTGCGACAAACCATGGCCAACGTCCTTCTGAATCAGCCGGTAGATGTCATCGAGTATGGCGTCGCGGCGCTTGTTCTTTTCTGTATTGAGCCGAGCCACCTCTGCCTGATAATCGGCATTGTTCTTTTCCGCCATTTCTCGATTCCAGCGAACCGGCTTCTCCTCATCGAAGATGTGGTCAGCCCGAACCTTCTTGATGCCGGCAGGAACGCAGGACATCCGCTCCGTTGCCTCGAACTCGGTACTAATGGTCTGCCATTTTTTGACAAGCTCCGTATCAGTCATTTTCGTTTCCCCTTTCTTGTAAAAGGATTTGAAGCACCTTGCTATAACATTCAGGATGCGCCCGACGCAGAGCAATGAACTGCAATTCGTCATAAGTAAGTATTTCTTCCATTTACCCATGCATCCTTTCCTTCAAAATAGAGCTGACGTTCTGCCTCCGTCGGCCAATTCGGATCAAGGCCGCGACGCCGACGATTTCTCTGCCAGCCACGGTACACCTTTATGTCCCTCTCGTCGATGCTGTACCCGCATCCGCCGGAGGTCCGATCGTAGATGAGCAGCGGTCTGGGGTGGCCCTGCCGCCTTGCCCGCAGCACCTCATACTTTCCGATAGGAGTCTCCAGTTTCCATCCGCTTTGGCTCAGGTAGTTGGCAAGGTCTGTGAGCATACCATGCCGAACAGTCAATCTGTCTTTCACAAAAAGCCCTCCGGTCTGTCACACTTCTCAAACTCTATGACCCATACCCACGGGTTTGAATCCCATCCGTAGGTTAGCCGATCCGCCGGCTTAATGGTGCTGTTCCACAGGTCATCAAAGAAACAACCTATTTCCAGCCCCTCGGCTACCACTCCGCTGTCATCTATTTCCTGCAACTTCTCTGCCCGCACACTTGTCACCCGCAGGAAAATTCGAGCCGCATCTTTGGGCATATGGATAGACGGTCGCCACTTCTGACCTGCTCCCACGATTTCGGTGGGATATATGTAACCGTCCGTGAAGGAATCTTTTGCCCAGCACTCACGCACCCACAGCACGTCGCCCGGAACGAACGGCGCCACAACGGAAACAACCCAGTCCACGAAAGCTCCATAGCGGTATTCCCCACAAAGGAAGTCGAATGTGTGCCCTTCATCTTCGCTGCCCAAAAAGCAATGCGCCGGCGGCCTGGGTTTGATAGGTCGTCTGGTGACGGTCTTTCGTCCGTCCAAAATCGCCTTGACCATTTCCGTATTAAATAAAATCGGTCTTATCATGTAGTTTGCTCCTTTCATTCATAATCGTCGCACGGGCCATCATCGCACCTGTTGCGCCGGTCGCATTTCTGGCACCACCCGTAACCGTCAATATCTTCGTATACAAAATGTAGACAGTCACCACAGCACATATTTTCCGGGAACTCAAGGGAATCAAGCGCCATTTGGACGGCCTTGATCTGTTCATCTGTCATACTGTCCCGAAACCCGTATGTGTCGTTCTCCAGAATTTCGTGCAGCGTTTCAATCGCGGCTTTTCTTTTCATGTGCGTCCTCCTCTCGAACAGCGTATCGCAAGCAGCCATTTCCAAGACTGTTGAGGATGAAATGAATGCTCCACGACAGAAAGAAACCGCGATGCAGAATCTTTCCATTGAAAAAAACAAAGTCCTGGTGCAACAGTTCATCAAGTGTACAAATCACACCACCCGGTTTGTACTTTCTTTTGCTCACGATTCCGCTCTCCCTTCGTCTCGGACCTGCTTGGCAAGCTCTGCCAGATTGATTGCAACGCAGTTTGTCATCTGCGCAATTCCATCTGCAAGCGCTTTTCCGTTGGGTCCGACAACGGAGCACAAAGCATTGTAGGTAATCAAGAGAGACGCCATGACGAGCGGAAGGTCGTCGTAGGGATACCGATTGATCAATGCAGCAACCCCGCCCCCGATGTCGTTGAGAGCTTCGGAAATCAGGCGAGCCGCATCCGACCCGTCTCCAGTAATAGCGGCTTTACGAATTTCCTCCTCGATTTTGTACACATACGGAATATTTCTGCGATCCATATTTGTTTTCCCCCTTATTCGTTCTCTTCCTGTTCCCAGGCATCACACGTTTCATCCCCATCTGTGAAGTCCGCACAGTGGGATGAGTCTCCGTTGAAGCAAACACCCTGAAACGGCTCCCACCAGCGGCAGGTTGAGCAAGTATTTGTCAAGTCATTTACAACCACATTCTGCCTCCGATTCTTCAATCATCAGTTGCGTGATGCAACTTGCCGACATCGGACTTTCAGTGCAATCCGCAATGGCGTGGTAGACCGCATCAGCAATCGACTTTGGCGATTCATCGGAGCATTCCTCAATGGCTGATTTGGCTCTCATTTCTGTTTCGTAGCTGCCGCCGCCGGATCCCCATGCGTTGACCCACGACCAGCATTCAGCGCGAAACCCGTCTGTCGGAACAGCAGGGAGCGCATCAAGCCACTTCTCAAAGCCTTTCAGCGGGCGCGCGTTCACTTTTTCCAGAAACTCGTCCATTACACGTCCTCCTCGTCGTCCGTCACCTCGTTCAAGGCTGAGGACGGATGCTGCCAGTCGCAGTACCAGAACAAACGTTCTGCCAACTTCGCATCCCCGTCACACAGATCTATGAAATCGTTGCCGGTGTAGCACTTGTCCAAAATCTCGGTAATCTCATCATCAACAACCACCGGCCTACCCAACGGAATCTCATTGAGGACAACGTCTGGTATGTAGATGATTTTATCCCCCGGTAAAAACTTCTCTACCTTGAAAATGAGGCAGTCCTGGCCGTCCGAAAAGTCGAACAGCTCTCTCATTTTGAGGCCGATTTCAAGAGATTTGCGAAGTGTCTCTTTCGTAATAAGGTTCATGCCGCATCATCCTCCTTCAGCCTCAATCCATAGACGGGGACATGCCCTTTCACAGCGCCGACCTCCCACCAGGAGCCATCTCCGTAGTAGTCCTCGGCATACACCACGCGGCGATCCGTCGTGACCAGGGCCTTGATTTGGCGACCGGTAAGGTCTGAGTACCCGAACCTTTTCAAAGCCGCGATGATGTCCACGGCGTCAATCTCACTGCCGACAGCAGACTCCACCTCCAACTCACCAAGAGAAGTCCGGCTATTCTCAGTCCAGCAGCCGGCCTCGTCCATGTAAACATCCAAAGAGAAAACTTCAAACCGATTCTTCATAATTACACATCCTCCCGGTTGCTGTTGATCCACTCAGCGTAGCCCACGGGACAACACCCGACAAAACTTTTATCCGAATGGGAAATCGCCCAGCGAATCATGTACTCAAGGTACTTGTGCCACTTGCTTTCAACCTCTTCTTCCTCATCCTTATCACATTCAACAGAGACCAAGAGCGAAGGACTAAGAGTCAAAGTGGGGCGCACCCCGTAGGCGCTGAAGTAGTCCCAGTCGCTGTAGACGCCGTCCGAGTACACGCCCCAGACGTAGTTCGAGAAGTCCGTGTTCCGGGAGCATCTGGGCGTTTTCCAAGGCGTTGCGAGCCAGTAGGTCGTATCAATCTTCGGAATGATGTCATAGTATTTGCCGTACTGCTCCAGCGTGAGCAGGCCGGCGTACACTTTTACCACCCCGTATTCGCGTTGTCCGAGGGTACACTTGAGGTCAAGCTCCATCATGCGGATGTCCCTGCCCAAATCCGCCCCTTTTGAAACCAACTCTGCGAGGTACGTTTCAGCGAGGTACTGGTAAACCGAGCTATCCCTGAAGTCGTTCGGTGCTACCTTGTAGTCAACCTTGTCCTCTCGGAAAGGCATCTCGCAGACCACATCGGCCTCCAGAGCGAGAACGCCTTTGTCATCACCGTCCAGAACGGTGTACGCATGGCCCCAGATTTCAAAATCCTTTCCAAAAGGGACATCTGCGAGCCTCATTTTCTTCATCATTCTTCGTCATCCTCCTTCGGATACCAATGGTAATGGCAGTCCGGATTCTCACACCGACCGTTCCACATCGGCTCCCCGCACAGCGGGCAAATCTCTGCGTAGTAGGGTCCGCCGCCTATGTATCCCATTCAGTCTCCCCCCTTGTAGTCATATCCGATGCACCCATCATAATCGTTGATTCGAGGCTTTCTCTCGTGCACCAAGGCAAACCGGCATTCACCGCCGTGGTTGAACTGACACGATGTGGACTCGCACTCAAAGCAGAGCTTCAGCAACCCATAGAGCCGTCTTGCCTCTGGCACATAGTCTTCATCTCCTCCGTACAACAGATATGCAACACCATTGCTGTATCGATCGTCGAACCAGCGCCAGATTTCCTCCCTATGAGTACCAACGCCCCACCCCATAAACCGTTCTTCTATGCACTCCGTCTCAGGGTTTATCGGTATGTCACCGAACTCGCTCCACAGTTCCTTCAGCTCAGAGTCCCGTTCCCGAAGGGTCTCAATTTCTGTTAAGCTGTCATGAATTGTACAATAGTCATCGTAAGGGATGGTACGGTGCAGTTCATCGAGGGTTTCTATTGCCGCTTGCTTAGTCTCAGTCATCGTCATCCTCCTTAAACGTGGCTAGAAAAACTTCATCAGAAGGGAGGTTGTCGAGGCTCCATTCCGCCGCCAGTTTGACGCCGCTGTATCCGTTCTGCTCAAAGTCTCTCAGAAAGTAGAACCTATCCTGTTCCGTGAGCGGATCGCTGCCAAAACCTCTGTACCCCTCAAAAGTGCGCTTGTCAAAGTCAATGACCCAAGCCCACTCGCAAAATAAGCCGTCCGCAGCAAATCCAATGGAATTCTCAAGCTGCATCCCATTGGGGCGGCTTTGCACCAGATCAAGGATTTTTGCGCTGGTGTCCCGATGAAACTCAGGATGATGGCGTTTCATGGTGTCCATATCTGTCAGCAAAATCATACCATCATCCTGCATCCCGCACGCCTTCCAAAGTTTGTTCAGAGCCTTGTCCGAGATGAAAGACGAACGTCGCAGGGCCACCTTGAACTTTTCCTCATCCATGCGATTGCGGAGGAAATGCAAAACATCAACGCCCTTGCCTTCGGGATAGCCATCCCACTGCCCATACTGGGCGATTTTGTACTCTCCGTCCAACTGAACTGCAATCAAATGTCTGGTTCCCATAATGTACCTCCAGTTTTATGTATCAGCCGGCGCTCACATCGCTGACTTCGCCGTCCACTTCATCCTCATCATCGTAGAATTCCTCTCCGGCCAACCACCGGATGCAGCGCTCTTTGCTTTTGAACGCCTCCGTAAAGGCGTCTCCGTCGCTGTTGTCGATTCCTACAAACTTACCGTCTTCCTTTACCATGAAGTAGCCTTCTGGATACCGAAACTCGATAATCTCCGCAGCCTCCTCCCGGCTGACCGTCTTGTAGAAGTCGAATCCATCCCAAACCGCCCCGCATATGGGGCACGTCCAACGCGGAACTCCATCAGGATCAACATGAACACGGCGATTGACGGGCCATCCGCACCTTTTGCACCTCACAGTATCACAGTACATGATCATCACCTCACTTGCTTCCGATTCTTTTTGCGTTGGACATATCAAACAGGACTAAACCCGGCTCTACTAGCCTCCCTTTAACGCGGAAACCATATCCGATTTCAGTTGTTCCGATTAACTGCATCACGATGTCTTTCACGCTTTGGCTGTTCCATCGGATGCTGTAAACATCCATCCCGTGTTGTATCTTTCTTTTGTAAAATTTGAGTGCCCCATCGGCGTTCTTTTCACATACGCGAAGTGCGGCCTGCTTTGAACTTCTGTTGATGAGAAACTGCACATATTCAGGGAACCGCAGCAGGGTGGTCACTTGCGCATTAAACGTAACGCCGTTTTCTGTTATGGAGAAAGCCGGAGAGCCTCGCCCTTGCATCGGGATACAGATCTCAAACCCACTCATATCCATCTGAAACACCCCCTCACTCGATTGCTCCGCAGGCCATCAGCCGGCGGGTCTCAGCATCAGCAACGTGGTAGCGCTCCCACCATTCATTCACGCGCCTGTTCGCCTCTCGTACTTTTTGCATAAGCTCGTCATGCGCTGCGGCGTCCATCGCGTATACGGTGTGCCCGTCAGCCGCCCATTTGGACCAAACCCCTTTATGACGTTGCAGCATGCAGGAGACGGCATAGGCTTCATCGAAGTCTTCGCACTCAATCTCTACTCTACGATAGCCGAACCGAAGCGCCGTCCACTTGTAGCTCAAGTTGTACCGTTTGGCGATGAGGGCGATCTTGCTTTCAAATTGCATTCTTTCCATCTGCCTTTCTTTCGTTTCCAACTGGAAACTTGCGCACAAAAATAAAAGCGTCAAACCGCCTTGGTATGTATAACCGACCGCTTCAAATCAAGCAGCCCCAGAAGGATTCGGTCGATTTGGCAGCCGTAGTCTTTACGGTCTAGTTCAAGGGCCGCCACGATGATGTCATCGATCATCTGCTCAATGGTACGGTTCGCTTTGTTCTCAGCTTCGGCTGGTCGAAAAACAACAGGTTCAGCCAGCTCTGCTTCTTCATCCGTCTCATCTGCGAATCCGTTTGGCGAAAAATCGAACTTGTACTGCCGAAGATCATCTTCCTGAGGACGGACGATGCAACCGTCATCAAATCGATGCGAACAGATCTCATCGGCTTCTTTGTTGGGATAGTATGTAAGAACTTCATCCAGCAGCCATTCCCTGATTGGCTCCGAACAAGCTGTGAGCCTGACCAGTTTCTTGCCGACTACCCCACTGACGAACACCACCTTGTTCGTCCTCCAACCTTTCACGGTCTTGACGGGATAAGGATAGGAGTCGGCCCACATCCACGAGAACTTATCAGCGTTTCTTTCGACCCATTTTCTGGGGGCCTTAATTCCGCAGGCATAGAGGATATCATTGACGGAGAAAACCACCTTGTCGCCTCTTACGATGGCCCGGACAGAATACGGCTGGCTGATGATTTTGATGGCCTTGTCATTGATTTCGCATTTGGCAATCACTGTTAATCACTTCCTGTCTCTATCCAACTCAAGCTGCTCCATGTCGTTGCCGAGGTCGTTCATATCTTTGATGATGTCCCTGCACATATCCCGGAGAGCGTAGAACGCCAGCGTCCCGCGCTCTCGCTCCTTCATTTCCTCATGGCCGAGATCGACGAAATGCAAATATGTACGCTCGAACATCTCCATAACCGCATCCATCTTTGCGGCGTCCATCTTGATTTTATACGGTGTAACCATGTTATCAATCCTTTCTAAACTAACGTATTACCGTTATTTTTTGCAACTTTAGTATACCACATTGACCCCCTGATGTAAAGGGTTTTCGTGAATTATTTTAACGTAATTTGCAGTATTTTTTGTACATATAAACCTTTACGCCCGCTTTTATCTATTCTTATAAATAAAAAGCCGCCAGCACGGGCCGGCGGCTTTGTTGGATTCGTTCAGGATTGTATGGCCTTGACAGCAGCATCAACCATGGCAGTGATAATGCGCATCTGTGACGGAGTGGCCTTGTCACACAGCTCATACAGCGGATCTGATCCTCTTGTTCCCGCTTCATCGAAGGAATCTGCCAGCAGGTATCCAGGGGATGCGTTGAGCGCTTCACAGATGGTGACGAACATCGGCAGGCTTGGAATCTTTGTGCCGGCTTCGATCTGCCGAAGGTATGTAGGGTTGATATTGCAGGCATCGGCCAGTTTCTCGCCGGTAAGCCCTTTTTCTTTTCTTGCCGTCCTGATCCGCTGTCCCAGCATTTTCCTGTTCAGCATACGCTCCTCCTTACTGTAAGCTATTGGTGTATGGTTTGATTGTCTTTAGCTTACATTTCGCTATGTGGGAGCGATAGCCTCCAATAGGCTGTATTTTGCAAGCCTGTGGACTATCAACAGGCCCAGGACATGCGGTGAGGTGCAGATTTATGTGTTTGCAGAAGCCCGCTTCTTTCTGCCTGTAACCTCATAGATACACCCGAAACGGCGCTTACCGCACTCATCGCAGGTAATCTTCTCCTGACAGCCTTTTGCAAACACCACGGTCTTTCCCTGCTCTTGCAGCAAAACTGCGCAGGGTTTACACAGCTTTTTCTTCACGTATTATGTTACCTCCTTGATTACGAGCATCATACATGGCTACGAGCTGGAATCGCTCGACATTATTCTGATACGCTAAATCCTGCGAACTGAGCGAGTCCGGCGCTACCGTCCCTGCATTTATGCGGGATGTGCATGGGCGCCTGATACAGATACGGATTTCCCGCGAACTTCTGATTCCTTATAACCTTACCGAGAAGGACCGGCAACTCATCGTATGGGATTTCCGTTGCATCTCCTGTGCAGAAGATTGAGCCACAAAGTGGGCACTTGTACGCTGCACGATATTTACTCATTTTTGCTAATCCTGTCCTTTCTTATATTCTCTATTGGTACGTTCAACGAGCCAGGCGATATATCTGCGGCATATTCCGCCCATATTTGCCGCGCTAACCAGGGTCTTTCCGTCTCGCCCCTTGAGCCTTCTCAGATGCCGTTCACAATCAGACCAGGGGCATTCCCGGCAGGTGCAGTACACGATATCATCCACGTGGCTCACCTCCCGTCTTCAAGCCATTTGTTCTCCTGACCGACGAAAAAGTATACAACTGCCCCAGTAAGTATGAGCCACAAGGCCCAAAAGGATATGATCGGGATATTCTGGCCATTCAACTTGCTCTCTACAACCTGATCGGGTGTCATGTCTCGGAACACATCCACGCCTTCTCCAATACCTTTCTTGATGAGGTTGGCGTGGATCGTGGCGTCGAACGATGACGGCAGCCCCTCATAGTAGTAGCGTGTAACCGTCCATTCATATAGATACTTCCCGCCATTTGGCAGGGAAATCGCTTCTTCATACGGCAAATTGAATTGACGAATGTCAAACTCTTCTCCAAGAAAAAGCACGTTATCGCTTCTTTTTTCTTCGCTCCCTGCGTAGTCCCAGGTGTAGTAAACTTCTGTTTTTATCTTTGTATTTCCTTTTGAGTCTGTGGTTGTAACGGTCCTCGTATGACGGGTATACCGCTCTTTAACCTTGCGAATGATCATGTACTCTCCGCCAAGCTCTGGGAAAGAAACTGGCTGCTTAGCTTGTAGCGTTCCAAACACAAGGGCATTGCCGAAGTTGGTGTTCATGCCATAGCGAAATTGGCCCGCATCCACTATCCTGACGGCCGTCGTATAGCGCTCGGTTTCAGTCTGAATATGCTCCTCAATGGTGCCAGATATGAGGACTCCAACGGCAATCATAACCAGAACGATGATGGAGCTGAATAGCACTTCCCTTTTTGTGACTTCCATACTCATTCACCGCCGAATAAATCTGTCGGGGCGTCTTCCGGCGCATCATAATCGGTATAAGCTGCTTCAATGGGAGAATAACCCAAGATGCTGAGGATGAGGCTGTTCGGAAATCTCCTGATGAATTTGTTATAGGCCCGTACCTGCTCATTGTAGCTGTTGCGGTATTGGGCAATCGAATTTTCTGTAAGGGCCAGTTCGGTCATAAGCTGCCGATAGTTCTCGTTGGCCTTGAGGTCTGGGTATTGCTCAGACACCGCGTTAAGGACCGTCATGGCACTATCCGCATCGCCGGATCTGGCAGATGCTCTGGCCTCCGTAATGGCCCGCATAGTCTCCCCTTCATACTCCTGATACGCGATGACGGTATCGACCAGATTGTAGACCAGATCGACCCGGCGCTTTTCCGCCACATTGATCTGGGCTTCTGCTCCGCTGATTTGTTCCTCCAGCGAAATAGCCCTATTGTTGATACCAACCGCCGACACCGCAATAAGCAGGAGCGCTGCTTCGATGATACCGAGCACGATAAGTACAGATTTCTTCATTCAAACTTCCTCCCGTTTAGATTCTCTTGTAGACGATGACAGGAAACAATGCCGCTTTAATCTCCGTCCCAGGTTCCGTCCGGCCTCATTTGGGCAAAGGCCAAGAGCTTATACAACGGCCTGATGGCATTCTGTCGCGTAGGCATCCAGTAGCCGGTGGCTCCTTGTTCTTCACACTCCCTGCGTTCATCATCGCTGATATCCTCTCTCATGCTCTCTAACGCTTTGATGGCCTTTTCGAGTACCGGGATACTTTGCGCGCCGCTCATGCCGTAGATTGTGCGGATGCCCTTGCTTTCTTGCTCTGTGGAGGCGAAAACACCAGGCTTGTAGTACCAGTAAGCGTAGTTGTAGGTAACACTAAGCCACATTTCCCGTGTGCCGCCCATAGCGTACATCCCACCTCGCATCTGGTGCGGCTGGTCGGTCTGTAAGGTTTCCCCTGAAACAGGATCTTTCAAATAAATATCGTAGCTCATTTGTGTATGTCGCTTCCTATACTTTTCAGATGGTTCTTTTCAATTTCATAGCATTCACCTACCATTTTGGCTCCGCAGCACATACAGTACGTGAATTGTTCACCATCTGGCGACGGGCCATCGGGTGACATGAGCGGATTTCTCCATCCGCATTGCCCACAATTCCACGAGCGAGTTTTCTTGTTGTATCTCCACCATCCCATGGGCCGAAGGTTTTCTGGGTTGACGGTAGGCGCAGAATCGATATCCTCGCCAGTAATGTAAAAGATTTGCTTATCGTCCTGGTCTACGCCCATTCTCCAACGTAGAGCGTTCGCATCAATCAGCCTTTGCTTCATCTTACAGTACCTCCCTCCCATAAATCATTTCATAAAACTTATCTATGCACACATCGCTACATAGCGGCTGCTCAACACCAATCTCTACATACTTTGTCATTTTTCCGCATACGACACAGGGGCGTTCGTTATCGGCTTCAATGCAAAAACTCGGAATATCACTCATTATCAAACACCTTCTTTATCGCTTGTATGTGTAATGGCTATAAACTCTTTCGGCGGCAGGTCCGTTTTTTCGCCGATTTTCTTCCACAGATGTAGGCAGTATGGATGCACGTTGATATACTCGTTTTTAGGTGGATGGAACTGCACGACACACTCATCATCCATCCAAAAAATATCCTTCACAAGGCACATCTCGTCCCATGTCGGGCAGCGGTTGCGCAAGCTCACGCTGACATGCTCCCAGCCGCCGGCCCACGATGCGATAATAGCCATTTCCCGCGGTGCCTTGTACCGCTTGTCGTTGAGGTAGCAGGCCATACCATCAAACCCGGATTCTGCGATTCGGAGACGTTTATCGCTCTTGATTTCGGCTATCTTTCGCATGGTTAATCCTCCAAAAAGTCATAATGCCGAAAAAGCCAGCGTAGTGCAGATATCAGATCAGCCTTGCTCAGGTCGTTGTGTATCCTCATTTCTGCAACGCGCTTTATGGCTTCCGTTTTTTCGCTGATGGTGACATCCGGGTTTTCGAGGTTATATTTAATAATTTTCAACGCTTGCTTGTTGACGTCTGGAAACACAATCTCGTTGCTCATGGTCAGTCCTCCATCTTTGCGCCGCAGTGGGGGCAAAATCTCCATGTCGGTCTTGTAATAATCCCTGCGGCAGTTTTGCACTGGCTACATCCAAAAATTCCGCAGTTAGAATAGTTGTCGATTGTCAACACAACCCATGTTCCATGCGGCCGCGGGCTCTCTGGGTCGATGGTAGGCTGCCTGTCGATAATTTCGCAAGCTGCTACTGCGTGACTTACTCCGCCAAAATTCAAGCGAAAATCTTTTTTCAGCTCGTCCGCGTCAATTAGCCTCATCTTTCAGCGCCTCCAATCTCTGCATCACAATGTCCACGGCCCCATCTGTTAATGGAACGCCACACCTACAGCAAAAGCTGTCTCCCTTATCAATGAATGCCCCGCACTTTGAGCAAGCATATAAAAATTTGTCAATTTTGTTTACCTCTCCCCGCAACTTCTCCATCTGCTCCCGCGTGGGGCCGCGGAGGGCGGCGATGACAATATTCAGCGCCTCGTAGTACGGCTTCCAAATCTCGTCGATCTTTAGCATGACCTTGCAGTAGGACAGCAGGCTCTCCAGTTGTTTGATGGCTTCAATTCGCGTCATGGTCAATCCCTCCTTACATCCAACGCCCTCTCGTACCACTTATCAGGAAGAACACCGCTGGCCTCGTACAAAAAGTTACACCACGGCTTTTCGGCCGGAACACCTTCACTTACCACTCTTCCGCTTGTTTGAATGTCAGTACATTCAAATTTAAGTAATTCATCAACCAGTTCAATAAGAAAAAACAAAGTGCTGTCGCACAGGCAAAACAGGTGTAAGCGTTTGTCTTTCGAAATATACGGTTCATACATCTTGCCTATCCTCCAGGTTTTCACCATCCAGTATTTCGCCTTTTGATTTCCATTTTGAACTTATCACAGGCTTTTGCTTCTGATGCAGGGCTATATGGTACGAGGCTGCCGGTTATAGCCGCTTGGATGAGATTTCCGCTTTGGTCAACGGCCCACCTTCTAACCTCGCACCGGCTCGTCCGGCTAATAACATCCAAGTGGAAGTGGGCACATTGCCCGCAGGTATAACCACACGGCGCAGGTTTGGCTTCCGCTCGCCTCTCAGAATCAGCATCTACCAGTACCCGCAGCCGGTCCAGGTCATAATCGCAACCCAGGATGCCCTCAATTTTCTTGAGACGTTCTCTCATCTCAAGGGCCTGTACAGCGACATGGTAGAGCATCGCCAATGCTCCAGATGCAGTTTCTACGCCGTCTGCAAGGTGATCGCACATTTCTTCGTCAAACTCATCCGTGTTTTCAGACAACAACTCTACTCCAAAAGTTGCCGCCATGCGCCGGATCATATCTTCGAGCTTGCAGTCCTCATAGTCAGGAGCCGGCCCTCCGCCCATGACCCAGGCTTCATGGTCTTTTCCGTAAATGGTGTTCAAATCAAACGACGGATTATCTGATGTAAGTCGTTTCATGGTTTCGCTCTCCCCTTTTTATAACTATCTCATTTGTCTACTGATTTTTCTCGTACTCTTTTCTAAGCTCCCAGACTTTATTACTTGCCGACATCTTGACGATGTTTAGCGATTCCTGTATGGATAAGCCAAATCTTTTGGACATCACTCTTGCCAAAGAAAACGCTGCTTGCCCTACAAGGAAGGCTAAATCAGAAAAAGACCTTTCATAAAGCCGTCCTTCGATATTGATTTTGATAAGTCCTGCATCATCTATTTCTGCACGGTACTCAAAACCATTCTCTGTTTTACCGTTCCATGTTTTCATAACTTGTTTTCCTTTGATATCAGTTAAATTGGATTCACATTACTCCCAGCGGTCAATCTGATAGTTCGTGATGCCCTCGTCGGTCGTGACGCGGAACGTAGGGTTGGTATCGAAGCCGCTGTCGGGTCCGATCATAAGGCCGCAGGCCGACGCCTCGTTGTAACCACCAATAGACTGCCTTCTGGAGTAGGCTTCAATGGTGGCTCGTACCTCTCGCAGCTCTGATTTCAGGATTTCAGGGAACAGTCCGTTTCCGCAGTTTTGGTAGTTGCTGTCTTTCGCGCCTTCCAGGATGAAGATGACGCCCTTTCCATGATGCTCAAAGCCTGGCTGCCAGAGGGAAGGCTTGAGAATAATGCCCGTGACCTTTGCAATATAGGCGTTCAGATTCCATCTCGAAGGAAGACTTCCCCCAGCGTACACATACCACGAAAACGGATTTCGTTTCTGATCGGTATCCCACTGGATGACAGGAAGAGATTCCGGGTCCTCAGCTGTAAGGATGGCCGCGAAGTTCTCACGTCTGCTACTGACCAGAAACTCAATTTGTTTTGCCCGGTCAAGAACCTTCCTACGAAACTTCGCCCAAGTCACGATCTCAGTGGGGATATACTGGCTCTTAACGGCACGCTTCTTTTTCGCAGATTCTTTGGTTTCCACGCCCGCGAATACGCCAGTAGAGCGTGTAGCGTCGCGGTCATCATGGGCAGGCAACCAAATGGTTTGCAGCTCCTCAAGGCGCGCAAACCGCCGCTTCAAAGAGGTTGCAATCCCGAGCTTTTCTACGATTTCCTCAGCCAGAGCTACATTACCGGTGCCAGGGGCCACCTGTGGGCGCTGGTATTTGAGCGGATTCATCTTCTCTGCAAAACGACGCCGTATTTCTTCCAGTGGAGGGCCGGAGTCGATATCTTCCATAAGCGCCCCAACCGTACTGGCCGGGATATGGCAAAACCCGGCAGGCGCAGCCGCAACCTTGTACCAGATGATGTTGTGCGCCCTCGTGCCCTTTCCGGCTATAGCACGGTGTACACCGAGGAACCATTCAGCCATGCCCAGGGCCTTGTCTCCACGATACATCGAATCGGAGCGAAGCAAGTTCACCGTTTCTGCTGCCGTCTCTGTGCTGTACACCTGGATCGCCCGGCATAAAGTGCGGCGCTCCTCCGCCTTTTCGGCTATGACCTGATGGGACGTCTTGATACGGCTGCGGTAAATTGCTGCGTCGGGAACGCTTGTTGCCATGTGTATCCAGCACCCAGTTGCCGGTGTACCGAGCGTTTTGTCGGATGTGACGAATACACCTGTAACCTTGGCCCTTTTAACCTTATCGCAGAGACGCAGCGCGGCTTTGTGAAAAGCACTCTCCTTCATGTTCATATTTGTGTTCCACATCGCCGGGGTCTGTTCCCCGGTATTTTCGTCAATCACAACAAGGTCGCCAAACTTGTTGACGAAGTGACGGCAGGCATTGCAGTTGTAGATCTGCCGAAATTCTGCCGGCAGGCAATCCAGAAACGTATCGTACAGACCATTTGCATCTGTGGTGAACAGATGATTGTGGCCTATTTTTACAGCGTTGTTAAAGCTATACTTGATACCCTCCAGAAACAGTTTGTAATCTTCATCGTATTGATAGGTCATCTCATCGAATGCAATAACGTCTTTCATCTCAGCGCCTCCTATTATTTATCGTTTGCCTTTCTCTCGGTCAGGTTTTTATCCCTTAATTGAATGGCCTGCTGGGCCGATCTGTGTATGACGCGCCACTTGGCAGAAAACCAGATGGTCCATTTGTCGCACGTCTTTCTGCAATACGACTCGCTTATGCACCCTTTGCACGGTGACTCTCTCTTTACCACGACAGCCTCCCGAAAATATTGCTCTGCCCACTTCCTGTGCTCTGCCTTCAGCCGCTCGATGCACCGAAAACGTTCCTGATTGCTGGCCCCAGGAAGGAGACCTGCCGGAATTTGCTCGCTGTCCAATCCAGGTGGCGGCCCCAACTTTCTGATGTACTCCCACGTTGACGCATTTCTGGCCACAAAATCCTTCACGCTTTCTTCTACAAGGATGCGGACGCGGTAATCGTCGTCGGATTCTACGGCAGCTCTCGAATATCCCAAGCTGGCGCCCAAGCGGTTAAGTGTATCGCCAGATGCAGGCTCTTCACATATACCCATATTGATTCTCCCTGGATGAAGATCACTTGTTCAGCAGCAACCTCAAAACTTCCCTGCCCTTCGGAGTTATGAGCGTTTGCGTTCCGCTCCATTTGTTTTTATCGTTGATACATTCTTTGACCTCAAATAAGCCATCGTTTTTGCCCTCTGCGGGAAGCAGCCTGCCGCGCTTATCACGATAGACGAAATTGTTCTCAATAAGGAACGCAACGAATTTTTTGGGCGCCACCCCAAACTGCTTGGCGGTTTCCCTGAAATTGGTGAGAGTATTCCTGTCTACGAGACGATCAAAATAATCCGCCTTGGGTTTCATAATCTCGTTCTGCGAGGACAGATCAGCAATCCTCTTTTCTCTATCTTCCAACGTCTTATGAGCTACCAGTAACGCTTTAGCCATAAGCTCCTCAGGAGACAGTTCTTGCTGCCCCTGGATATACCCACCTGTTTTACGAATGCTGGGCAGCACCTCGCTGGTCACCCAGCGGCGAAACTTGCGGGCCGTCGGCAGCTTACTCGACAGCACCAGGCTGTACAGCCCGGATTCGTTGATGATGGTCATACCGCGGTTCTGACCTGACCCGTCAAAATTACGGGTCAGCTTATCTTCATCGTCAACATGACGGCGCAGCGCTTGGTCGGTGTCTGTGTACCCCAGCGCGGCGGCCACATCCTTGCCCACCAGCCATGGCTCATCTTCAATAGAAATGACGCGAATGGTTCCAAATTCCGGATTGTTAAACAACTTGAGTTCTTCCATGAGATATTCCTCCAATCGTCAAGTATTCAGAGCAAAGAATGTCATCAGAATTTGTACCAAATGAATTGCCTGATCTGTAATGAGGTTAATCTTACGCCGGTTGGCCTTAGCGTCATCAACGACCGCATGAACAACGATATTGAAAGTAAAAAGAGCCGTCACGTCCGCGTTCCACGCAAAACCTCTCAATGCTACGGTCGGAAGCATGATGCAGAAAGACCAGCTCAGACTGTGCATGAGTAAGGCGACTAAATAGTCATACCGGTACATGGGATCCGGCGCGTGTTCTTCCCAGTAGGACCGCTGCTTCAAATTGGCCAAAATTCCCTGAAGGTAATAGTCGTCCACGACGTGCATAAACAGCATAGAAGCCAAAACAAATCCAGACATAGCCTTCCTCCAATGTCACGGCTTGGTTTGTTATGCCCGTTCCACTTCGTCCAGGTAGGTTGCCTGCATATCGGCAAGGTGGAGAAGCAGAGCCAACGGATACTTCTCGAAGGCCGCACTTATGGCGAAGCTGCCTCCCCGCACCGCATCATCGAAGCCGCCCATGTGCCAGCGGATGGCCACCGCCTCCTCGGTCTTGAGCCGCATGAAGCGCTCGATCAGAAAGACGCTCTTCTCCCCGTGGCCGTAGGGGAACTGGTCCTCGACAGTGTAGAACGGCACCTTCTCCCACTGACCGGTCGCCTCGTTTTTGACGTTGCGGGTAGAAGTCTTGTAGAAATTTGCCTTGCAGAGGTCATGAAGCAGACCACAAATTGCTATTGACTCTTTCTGCGGTTTTGAAATCCCTTTGGCCGCCCAGTCCTCTGATTCGCACAGAGCGTTCAACCGCTCAAAGACATGGACGCTGTGTTTCACCAGACCGCCCGGCTCTGCCAGGTGGTATCTCGTGCTCGCCGGAGCATCAAAAAAGTCAGTTCGATTTTCGATCCAGTCCAGGAGCTTGTCGGCGCCGGATCTCTGGATGATGTTGACGTATACGTGGGTGAATTCTTCCCTCATGTTAATTTCCTCCAAATCATTCAAAATTGCCTGTCGGAAACATCATGGCGTTGAAAACGCCCATTTTGTGTGTTTGCTTCTTCCAAGAGGTCATTCTGGAAAGATTGGAGCATATCGCAGACTTCCGCAAGGTCGCCAACGATGTAACCACTGCCTTCTTCGTCCACAGAAAAGGCGATCCATGCCGGGTAATCATCACGCTCGTACTCATATGCAGCCGAATCACGGTCAAAGAACACAACCTTCCTGACTGCATCCAGTTCTTCCTTGTTGGAGATGAAATACCATTTCCAGACAATATCCGAGTCCGCCCATTCTGGCGTGAACTCAAACCTGGGCAACGCAGAAACCGCATCTTCCAGGCGATCCCTTTCCATTTCCGCCTCATGAGCCTTGCACATAAATTCACTGGTGAATTCCATCCCGTCTTCTGCGACGTAAATGACCCGCTGAACCTGGATACTGACTCGTTTTTCTTTCATAGCATTTTCTCCTACTTTTGAAACATTGAGAGCTGATTGTCCTCGTTTTGAAAGAGCAAATCAATTTCATCAATTCTGAATTGACGATTAAACTTTTCTGTTACCTTATTTGGTAGCTTCTGAAGATCTAGCAGCCTTTGCCACAAGTCCGGATGATAATCCCGAAGATGTCGCAGTTCCTCGTTCTTAGCATTTGGGCAGAAGAAGCAGCCCCCCGAGTTGTAAAGTCATAGATTGGCGACAATAAACCGTTATCCCGGCAGATTTGACAAGCCATATCTTCGGTTACTTGATATTTCTGGAGCAACGATATACGCTTCACCCCATCTAATCGAAGAAGGCGTTCTTGTTCATCATTTGCGATTCCTATGTATTGAACAACATCGGATCCCAGAGATTTTTTGTATTTTTTGATTGGAGGAATTTTGCAATCTCTTTGTATGCAGCACTTTCCGCATAGTGGCCATGCTCTGATTTTCCCTGCGCTTTCCCCTGCTTTTATTTTTCTTTTGAAGCTGGAAACGTAGGTGCTTTTTGACCTGAGAACAACCGTTCTTATTCCCCAATCGTCCAGTTTCGGGATTGCCACATCATGAATAAACTTCCTGTGTTCGGGGATTTCTCCGCTGATATGGTCGTCAAACATAACCTCGCAGTATACAACTTCATCTAACGGATCTCCACGTTCTTTTGCCAAGATGATAGTGGCTAGACTATCTTTTCCAAATGAACATGATGATATATATTTCATATTCGCTTAATTCCAGTGTGATACAGCGTTTCCTTCATGCACTGGTCAAAAATCTTGCCGATGTCCTGATCATTGTGGGAAACATCCTTCCGGGCAAGGCGTTCTGACATACGGACCCGTATTGCATCTGACCGCTTTGTCTCGAACTCCTTTTGATACGCCTTCCACCCTTCCGGGTCATCTTCCACGACCCGAAGCTCTTCTTTCAAAGCATCCTCTGCGCACCGCCTCAGATGCTCGATAGCTACATCTTGGCCCACATCATGGCTTTCCCTGTTGAATTGATCGTAGTTGGAGCGCCCAACTTGGCGGAGCTTTTCCAAACGGTCAGGCCCGTAGCCAAGTACGCGGATACAGGACGCCGCATAGAACTGCCAGGAAGCCGAGGCCATACGGTCCATTGCCATGCGGATCTGCTGCTCCCGCCTTCCCCTGGGCGCCCGGATGAGAGGGACCCGAAATTCATTAGATACTTTGCCTTGAAGCCACGCTATGCGCTGTTCTCTTGCTTTGTCTGGCCCGTACATCGCCATGGTGGTCTCATGTTCTTCTTCCAAGCGGATCATTTCCTCGGACACTCGATTCAAACGCACCGCTCCGACACCGAATTCCTGGTGAAGTCCAACGGTAAGACACCAGCAGGTTATTTGCCCGGCGTCGTTCTCTTTTTGACTTCGTTCCTTCTCAAAATCCATCTTGACCCTCCTTGACCTCAATTCTTCGATTTGGTGCGGCCCGCCGGAGTTGCGCCGGTGACAGCAGGGATATAGGGTCCCTGCCGCGGACTGCCTGCCGCTTATAAGAGATCCTCCCCGCGCCCCGCGAGGAGGATTGCCCTTGAGCTGGGCCGCTGCCGGGGAACTTACCCGCCTCCGACCGCGGGGTGTGTGGCGAGATGCCCTCGCGCTGGGGCTGGCGCCGGGACTCGAACCCGGATCGTGCGATTACACAAGACGCCTGCTCTGCCATTTGAGCTATACCAGCTCGTGGTGGGACGTGGAGGACTCGAACCTTCGCCTAATCCATTATGAGCGGACCGTTCTGCCGGCTGAACTAACGCCCCATGCAAAGGCCAGTCTATTCCTGGCAGTCAGCTCCAGAGGAGCGCTTGAAATTTTTACACTTTATTGAAGACGAACCGAATCTCCTGCACATCCTCGCCGTTGTTCAGGGAGAACACAACGGCCATCACATTCCACTCATCCGGCTCCTTGAAGAAGATAGATCCACTCAGCGAGTAGGTAGTGGTCACCATGCCGCTCTCCGTGTAGGGATTCAAGACCTGCTCCAGCAGATTATCCTTGCCGGTAGATACGGGGGCCACAGGCTCGTAGCTGCCGTCGAAGTAAGCGGACACCAGAAGGTTCAGATTGCCATCGTCAGGCTCGGCAGAGTTCACCTCGACGATTTTCTCCATGTGGTTGCTCATCGTAAGGTCCACCTGGATAAACCCGTCATGGGTAACACCGTAGCCGGTGGTGTTGATGGTAAACGCTTCCGCGTCCTCTTCCTCTTTCTCGAAAGTCACCGTAGAACTCTCGGGCTGGAAGACGTCATGCTCCTTGCCCGCGTCAGGATTCGGAGCAGAGTTGCAGGCGGCCAGCACAGAACAAGCCATAACGCCGGCCAGCAGGACAGAAATTTTGCGAATCAGGTTCATTGGTACAATCCTCCATTTGTTGACAAACATTTTTGCGGTTTGTGTGCGGAAATATGATTACTAAGAAGGTGTTCACCCCCAATCATGTAAGATGCGTGTCGAGGCGGCGAGGGTCGAACTCACCCATACTCATAGAGCATCCCTGCCCTCGAATCTTCCGATTCGCAGGTTCCTCGTTAAAATGCCTCGGCTTTCACGAGGCTGCTTTTTATACACACATACAAGGAGAAAATGTTGCCCATCGCAACTGGTGCCGTCAGTGGGTCTCGAACCCACAGCCTCCTGCTCCCAAAGCAGGTGCACTGCCGATTGTGCTATGACGACTTACCACGCCTCCTCGGGGCTGTCCGGCTCTGAGGAGGCAGATCCATCTTGGCGATGGAGCCGCTGGGGTACTTACCCATCTCCAGCTACGGGGTTTCAGTGTTGGTTACTGATTAGGTGTTTCTATCCACACTCCCTTTCGGGAGAGACAGCTTTGGTAGGCAGGAAAGTCAGCCGGCTTTCTCGTTACGGCCGGAGATGTCAGCATACCGCCTGCACATCCTGCGGTTTCGCTCATCCTCTCGCTCAATGCGGTTCATCTTTCTAGCGCAGAAGCAAGTAGCTCCAATAGATGCAACCAAAAGAGCCGCCGACAAATACCACGGAATGATACAGTCGGGATACCCGATGCAGGCCAGCAGCCATATTGGCAGGACGAATCCGAAGACAACCACACCCAGCTTGAGGAATGGGACGGCGGCTCTTTTTGTGATAGACGTATTTCTCAATGTCATAACCTCCTCACTTATCTTCCTTTGGCTGCGAGTTCTCAAGACTTTCTCGCCGGATCTGTTCTTTCAAGAGGGGCAAGTTCACAAGGAACTTCCACCCGGAATAGACCCCCGGACATCTGCCCTCTCGCACGAGCTTTCGGATGTAATACTCAGTTGCAATGCCAGCACTGGCAGCTTGACGAATGGAAACAAGTTCCGCGGCATTGTCTCGTACATTCTCAAACAATTTTAAGCACCATTCCCTTCCATCGAATTTTCCATATTGATTTGTGTAGTTTCCATTTGGAAACAAAGAATCATAAAATTCTTACGTTTTGTTGTAATTTTGTGTATTTTGAAATTTGTTGCCGTAACTTAATTATACATTACCAACTGGTAAAAGTCAATAGGTTTTGACTATTTTACGATAAAAAATTCAATCTTATTTTTCTTATAAATCAAAAAGCCCATCGTATTGCTGACACAAATCAGCATACACGATGGGCATGATGCAAACTATATGGTTTTAATGTAACCGCCCCATAATTCCCCGTCTCAGCAGATCCCATCAGTATAAGAGCAGCAC
>ERZ1090879.434-NODE-434-length-26557-cov-21.993321_pt1 | contig 26557 bp, 25 predicted proteins | sample MGYA00478472_ERZ1090879 | MGnify/ENA primary metagenome ERZ1090879 (study PRJEB33644, sample SAMEA5815723) | chicken gut metagenome | biome: Chicken; feature: Gastrointestinal Tract; material: Caecum | place: Ireland | collected 2019-01-01 | study: A study of the... | reverse complement strand
ATATAGGCAATATAAAGACTGATGCGTGTAGCCTTTTCGTTCACAAATCACATAATACAAAGAGCACCCCAGGCGGGTGCTCTTTCTGTTGTACGGGATCCGATACATCACAGAGCGGACGGATTGCCGACCGAATCGGAACGCGTTCTGTCCCGGGCAAATATCGGGCGTTTTCTTCTTCCGGATCGTTGCGTTTTTTGCGGCAAGGCTGTATAATAGGGGCACGGTTTCGGACTATACGGAGAAAATATGGTCAGTCTGATATGTGTCAGGCACGGGCAGAGCCGTGCCAACGAACGCAAAATTTTTACGGGACAGACGGACGTCCCGCTCTCCGCGCTCGGCGAGCGGCAGGCGGAGCGGCTCGCGGAGTTTCTTCTTGCCAACTACCGCATCGACGCGGTCTGCTCGAGCGATCTGCGGCGCGCGTACGATACGGTCGCGCCCGTTGCTGCGGCGCTGGGGATCCCCGTCCGCAAAGTCCCCGCGCTGCGCGAGATCTGCGGCGGCGCCTGGGAGGAAAAGACCGCGGAGGAGATCGCGCGGCTGTTCCCCGACGATTATCGGCTGTGGCGCGAGGACATCGGGGAGTGCCGCTGCACGGGCGGGGAATCCGTGGCGGAGGTGCAGGCGCGTGCCGTTGCCGCCGTCCGCGCGATCGTTTCGGAAAACGAGGGAAAAACGGTGCTCATCGGCGCGCATGCCTGCGTGCTGCGCACGCTGCAATGTTTCTGGCAGCATACTCCGCTCAGCCACATGAAGGAGATCGCGTGGGTGCCGAACGCATCCGTCACGCAGGTCGACTATCAGACTGACGGAACATGGCGCATCGTGCGGCTCGGCGACGTCTCCTTCCAGCAGGGAGAGGTGACGCGCATTTCTCAGGGATTTTGATCGGGGTGAAGATATGAAATTGTTGCGGCAGGTCACGACCACGCGGGAAAATTGTTTTGCAGAGGGCGTCCGCCCCGTTTGCGGTTTGGCGGACGGCCTTTTTGAGCTGCCTGCGGAGCGCGAGGTGATATGGAGGGGGTTCGGCGCGTGCCTCAACGAGGCGGGCATCGCCGCGCTCGATACGCTCCCGCCTGCGTGCGGGCGCCGCATTCTCGACGAGCTTTTTCTGCCCGAAGAGATGGGGCTGGAGTTCTGCCGTCTGCCCGTCGGCGCGAACGATTATGCGCTGGGATGGTATTCCTACGACGAGACGGCGGACGATTATGCGCTGGAACATTTTTCCGTTGCGCATGACCGCGGATATGTGCTCCGCTTTGCAAAGGAGGCGCTCGCGCGCAATCCCGCGATTTGTTTTTTTGCCTCTCCCTGGAGCCCGCCTTCGTGGATGAAAGAGCCCGCGTCCTATCACGGCGGCAGGATCCGCGCGGAGGAGAAAGTGCTCTCGGCATACGCGCGCTATCTCGTAAAATATGTGCAGGCATACGCTGCGGAAGGCGTACGCGTTGCGGCGATCAATCCGCAGAACGAGTTTGCGTCCGATAACAATTATCCGACGTGCGTATGGTCGGGCGAGCTCATCCGCCGTTTCATCGCGGACTACATGGGTCCCGTGTTCGAAGAGAGCGGTCTCGACACGGAGATCTGGCTCGGGACAATCAATGGCACGGGTACGCTGGGCGGGTTCGGCCCGCGTTACAACGAGTATACGCTGACCGTGCTCGACGATCCTGCGGCGCGGCGGTATATCAAGGGCGTGATGTATCAGTGGGAGGGAAAGAACGCCCTGCGCCAGAGCGTGGAGAGCTTTCCGGAACTTGCGTACGTCCAGAGCGAAAACGAGTGCGGCGACGGCGAAAACACCTGGGAATATGCAAATTACGTGTTTGAGCTGATGCGCCACTATATCACGGGCGGCGTCTGTGCGTATGTCTACTGGAACGCAGTGCTTCCCCGCGGCGGCGTGAGCACGTGGGGCTGGAAGCAGAACAGTATGATCACGACTGACCGCGGAGAGGCGCGCCGCGAATACGAGTATTATATTTTCCGCCATGCGGCGCAGTTCGTCCGCAGGGGCGCGCGCGTTCTCCGCCTCGGCGGAAAAATGAGCGGGAACGCGTTCGGTTTTGAGAATCCGGACGGAACGCGCGTGCTCGTCGTGCAGAATCCGCTCGCGTATGAAAAGCGCGTCGGCTTCGGCGGTGCGGTATTTTCTCTTGCGCCCTGTTCCGTAACGACGCTCGTGCTGTGCTGAGCGTTGCAGGCGGCAGATCCTGCCCGCGCTGCCATGATTTTCTCGCATGAAAATCTTGACACGCTTTTTTGCACATGATATAATTGTTTACAACTATGAGGGCTCCGTCGGAACGGAGCGGTCGGGAGATTTACGATGGAAGAAATGAAACCTGTCTGCGGCGGGCAGACGGCTGAAGAAGAGATCGCGCCTGCGCAGGCGTGTCCCGCAGAGGAACCCGAGGAGGTGCGCCAGGCGCCTTTTTCGGTCGCGTGCGATATCAGTCCCGTGAAGGTCGATGCGGCGCCCGTTTCGGTGCCGACCGAAACCGACGCGCAGTCCGCCGCCTCCGATGCGGATTTCAAGCCCAGATCCGGTTTCCGCTACGGGTGCTACCTGTTCGTCAAACGTTGTTTCGATATTGTTTCTTCGTTTCTCGTCATTGTGCTCCTGTCGTGGCTCATCCTTCTGTGCATCCTCATCAAGTGGCTGGAGGATTTTCACAATCCCATTTACGTTTCAAAGCGGGTGGGGAAGAACGGCAAGATCTTCAACTTTTATAAGATACGCACCATGTGTCCCAACGCCGAGGCGATGAAACAGAAACTCATCGATGAAGGACTCAACGAGGCGGACGGACCCGCATTCAAGATGAAGAACGATCCGCGCATCACGAAGGTGGGGAAAATCTACCGTAAATTGTCGCTCGACGAACTGCCGCAACTTTTCAATATCCTGAACGGTACCATGAGCGTGGTCGGGCCGCGCCCGCCCATCCCTTCCGAAGTGGAACAGTATACGGAGTATCAGAAACACCGTCTCGACGTAAAGGGAGGCTTGCTGTGCCTGTGGCAGATCCAGAAGAACCGCAACGCGCTCGATTTTGATGAGTGGGTGCGGCTCGATCTCGAATATATCCAAAAGCAGAGCGTGTGGCTCGATCTCAAGATCATTTTCAAGGGAGCATATATGGTCGTGTTTGACCGTACCGGAGAATAAACCCGGGTTTGCTGCGTCAAAAATGTGCGTTTTCGCCGCGGAATGCGGCAAAGAATAATTTTTCCCGTGCGGGGCAGGGCGGTTTTTCAAAAAAACCTCTTTACACCGCGCGGGTTTTGTTATATAATAGATATCGTTATAATAGGTATTATATGCGTACAGTATTCGGAAGTTGGAAATATATTTTCAGGAACCTGTGGTTTTTGCTGCCGTTTGCGGTGATTCCCGCGGTGTTCATGGCGCTGTCGCTCGACTATCGGTGCATCTCCGAAGTCGTGTGCGGCTATTTTACGGGCACGCCGCAGGCGGAGTTCCTTGAATTTTTCCATGCATGGAGCTTTATCCGTTTCGACAGCGTGCTCGGCGCCGTATACAGTCTGCTTGCCGTGGTCTGTATTTTTCTGTTCATGGCAGCGCTGCTTGCTTTCGTCGAAAAGCACATGAAACTCGGAAAACGGACGTTCGGCGGCGTTGCGGCGCAGTTCAAAAACGTGCTCCTGCCCGCGCTGTTCATCACGCTCCTTTACGTTGTGCTGTACGAGATCTGGGCAGTTGTGCTCTCTGCCGTTCTGTACGTCATCTCGCAGGTGGATACGCTCGCCGTCGCCTATCTGCTGTATACGGTCGCGGTGCTGCTCTTTCTGTTCGTGCTCATCTATCTCGCGACGATGTTCTATCTGTGGCTGCCCTGCAAGATGATGACGGGATTCCGTTTTTTTGATGCGTTCCTGTACTCTTACCGTCTGATGGTGGAGCGCCGCTGGAAACTGGTGCTTTCCTATGCGATCTCCGTTGCGGCGCTGGTCGTCGTGCTCAGCGGCTGCGCGTTCCTGCCCGATTTCGCCTTCCGCATTGCCGGGATAGTTCTCTTTGCGTTCCTCTTCCTCAATTTCTGCGTCCGCATGGAAGTCGTGTATTTCGACGCGGACAAACTGGACAGAGAGGACGAACTCCACAGTTACAGGAGGTACTGATATGCGTTTCCGCAACGCTTTTCATATCACGTTGGACAATTTCTCCTCGGCGTTCAAGATGCTGTTATACCGCCTTGTCGTCGCGGTGATCACGTTCAGCATCGTGTACGTCATCCTGCGCCTTGCGCTTGCCGTCATTGTGGAGAGCGCGGAATGGGAAACGCTCCGCGGCATGACGGAGGAGTTCTTCCGTGCCCTGTTCAGCGGCGATTCTGCGGTATTGCAGACCTTCCAGTCCGATTTCCATACGGCGCTTGCCGACTTTTTTGCGCTGCTCGGGCGGAACGGCGGCGCCGTTGCGGGCGCGGTCGTGGGCGTGTGCCTTATCTATCTGCTCTCCCGCTTTCTCAACGGTCTCTGTCTCTTTGCCGTTGCGGGAACGATGCACGACAGGATGAGCATGTTCTCCCGTACGAGCTTTTCCGCCTCCTACTTCAAACGCCTCGGCAGCGCCGCGCTGTATGAGGTCATCTATGTGCCCATCGTCTTTTTGTACGATGCGGTCACCGTGCTCGTATGCTGGTTTTTCTTCTTCTATGTGCCGTCCTTCCTGCCGTCGTGGGGATTCCTGCCCGTGCTCATCTCGCTCTGTCTTACGGTCACGCTCGTCGTGTTCCTGCAATCGCTGAAGATGACGTTCATTTCCGCATGGATCCCGTCCATCGTCTCCGGCGGAAAACGGGTGGGGCAGGCGCTCAAAGACGCCGTGCGCCCCGGCAAGGGATTCTGGCGCCGCTTTGCCACCTTCCTTGCGGCGATCTACCTCATCGTCGTCATGAACGTTGCGTTCGGGCTTTTCACCATCGGGAGCGCGCTCTTTTTGACCGTTCCCATCAGTTTCATTTTCCTGCTTGCGCTGCAGTTCGTGCACTACTTTGAGGACAATGAAATGAAGTACTTCATCTCCGTGCACGATATCGCGGGATCCGCCGAGGCGGTCAAGCCGGCGGAAGATCTCATCACCGCGGAGGACAGTCTCGACGAGCTCAACCGCAAGATCAACGAGCCCGCCGCCGCGGAACCCGCGGAAAAAGAGGACGGATCTTCCGAAGAATAAGGGAAATACGGGCGTGCGGAAAGCGCGCCCGAACAAATAAGGAGTGGAATGATATGAGTTATCAGAGCATCTACCAGTCATGGGTCGACGACCCGCGCCTCGCTGAGGCGGACAGAGCGGAGCTGAAAGCGATCGCGTCGGACGAGAAGGAGAAGGAATACCGCTTCGGCGGCGAGCTCGAGTTCGGCACGGCGGGCATGCGCGGCATCATCGGCTGCGGCATGAACATGATGAACGTGTACACCGTCATGCGCGCGACGCAGGGGCTCTCCGAATACATCAAAACGCTCTCCGAGGAAGAACAGAAAAAGGGCGTCGTCATCTCTTACGATACGCGGAGGAATTCCCGTCTGTTCGCCGAAAAGGCGGCGGGCGTGCTCGCAAAAAACGGCATCAAAGCCTACCTGTTCGGCGACGTGCATCCCGTGCCCATGCTCTCGTATGCGGTGCGCTATCTCGGCACCGTTGCGGGCATCATGATCACCGCGTCGCACAATCCCAAGGAATACAACGGCTATAAGGTATACGGCGAGGACGGCGCGCAGATGTCGCCCGAGGCGACCAAGATCGTCGTCGGGTTCATTGAAAAGATCACCGATTATCTCTCCGTGACGGGCGACGAAAAGAGCCCGCTCATCGTTCCCGTTCCTGCGGAAGTGGACGATACCTACATTGCGGAGCTCAAAAAACTTACGCTCTCCGCGGAGGCGGTCAGAAAGTGCGGGAAGGATCTGAAGCTCGTCTATACGCCCGTACACGGCTCGGGATACGTTCCGGTTACCCGCATCCTCAGGGAGCTGGGCATCAACGTGACCGTCGTCGAGGAGCAGACGACCAAGGATACCGAGTTCTCCACCGTCGCTGTGCCCAATCCCGAATTCAAGGAGACGCTCTCCATGGGCATTGCGCTTGCAAACAAGATCCATGCAGACGTCGTGTTCGGCACCGATCCCGATTCCGACCGTCTCGGCGTCGCCGTCAAGAACGAGAAGGGCGAGTTCGTCGCGCTCTCGGGCAACCAGGTGGGAATCCTGCTGCTCGACTATATCCTCACACGCCTCAAGGAGGAGAACGCCCTCCCTGCAAACGCGGCTGTCGTCAAATCCTTTGTTACCACGGGCATGGCGAAGGCGATCTGCGCCGATTTCGGCGTCGCGCTCTTCGAAACGCCCGTCGGGTTCAAGTTCATCGGCGAGAAGATCAAGCAGTGGGAGCAGGACGGCTCGCATACCTATGTGTTCGGGTTTGAGGAGTCGTGCGGATATCTCCGCGGCACCCATGCCCGCGACAAAGACGCCGTTGTCGCGTCCATGCTGTGCGCCGAGATGGTCTGCTACTATACCTATATCGGCAAGACGGTATGGGGGAGATTGCAGGAGATCTATGCGAAATACGGGTTCGTGCTGGATAAGAACGAGTCCATCCAGTACTCCGGTCTGAACGCAATGAAGGAGATGAACGCCGTCGTCGACGCACTCAAGACGGTGAACGTCGCCGCATTCGGCTCCTTCAAAGTGGAAGCGGTGCGCGACTATTCCGCCGATCTCCGCCGCACGCTGGACGGCAAAACGGAGCCGCTCAACATCCCCAAGTGCAACTGCGTGTATTACGAGCTCGAGGGCGGATCCTTCGTCTGCGTGCGTCCTTCCGGCACTGAGCCCAAACTCAAGATCTATTACTCCATCAAGGCGCCCACCGAGGCAGCCGCGGAGGAGGCGCTTGCCGCGTGCAAGACGTCTGTGAAAGAGCTGCTCGCAAGCGTGAAAAAGTAACCGCATTACGGCACATGAACGCCGCTGCCTTCGCGCAGCGGCGTTTTGCACCTGTTTTACAGGATCTTCCGCCGCTTTCATTTACTTATTTTTGAAACAGTCGCCTCAAATTCAAACATTTTATTTGACAAATCGGCGCCGACGGGGGTAAAATGAAACAGAAAAGAGGGTATTTTCATGATTTATCTGAAAGATTTCAAACAGGGGCGCATTCTGTACGAGGCGCTCGATTCCGAGGTGCGGCTTGGGATCTTAGACGAACTGCTGCAGAAGGGCGAGCTCAACCTCGCGTATTTCGCAAAGCGGTTCAACGTCTCGAACGGCGCGATCACGGCGCACATCAAAAAATTGCACGCGGCGGGGCTCATCGATATCTCCACTTCGTCGGGTATCCGCGGCACGCAGAAGATCTGTTCGCTCGCAACGGATAAGATCGTCATCGATTTTCTCTCCCGTCCGCCCGAAGAGGGACGCGTCGAGTCGGTGCATATCGACGTGGGGCACTATGTGGATTACGCCGTGCGTCCCACCTGCGGGCTGGCGACGGACGAGCACGTCGTGGGCAGGTTCGACGATCCCGCATGCTTTTCCTATCCCGAGCGGTTCCGCGCGGGGATCCTGTGGTTTGCGAGCGGCTATGTGGAGTATCTCGTTCCCAACTATCTCGAAGAGGGCGAACATCCGCGCGAGCTGCAGTTTTCCATGGAGCTCGCCTCCGAGGCGCCCGGTTATGCGGCGTACTATCCCAGCGATATCAGCTTTTCCGTCAACGGGAAGGATCTCGGCGTCTACCGCAGCAAGGGCGAGTACAACGACCGCGCCGGCACGGTCAGTCCCTCCTGGTGGTTCGGCAATCTCGGGCAGTACGGCAGAAAGGTCGTCCTCACCGTGAACGAGGACGGCGCATTTCTGGGCGGCGTCAAAACATCCGAGACGCGCATCGGCGATCTCGGGCTGAAGGCCGGCGCGCAGATCCGTTTCCGCATCGCCGTGCCCGAAACGGCGGAGCACTGCGGCGGCGTGACCATCTTCGGCAAGGGCTTCGGCGATTACGACGAGGGGATCGTCTGCAGTTTTATTTGCAAATAGTTTCACAAATTTCTTTCGAACTGACGTCGTCACGGCGGAGCGCCGTATGCGACTGTTCGGTTTTACCGAACGGTACGCCTGAAACGCTCGCCGCTCCTCTTCGCAAAAAATCTTTCTGCAAAATCTTTTTTGCGAGTGCTGCGGTATGACAATGTCGTGAGTTTGAGAGATTCGGATACGGCTGTCGCCTAACCGCCGGTTTTCTACTCGGCGGCGATAGATGGCAACAGTATAGCACGCGGCGGCTCACTCTTCCGCGTAAGCACACGTATGTGCAAATTGAGGGCGCTGGCGCAGGGAAACCCTGCTTGCGCGAGTGATTTATAGCAAAAGGCATAACAAGTGACGCCTTTTGCAACGTGTCATAAAGTTGGTGTAAAACGTGGTTTTGCTTGAGCGAGTGATTGAGGGCTGACGCGGGAAAAACGGGAAGTAAGAGGATCGGTATGGATATTCAGGCACTTTCAAAAAAGTTCGGCATCAATGCCGAGCACAAGACGGACGGTGGATTTCCCGTCTTTGAAAAAAACATTGTAGGCAGGCGTGTTTTAATCGTCTGCGACGAGACGACGCGCGTTTTCGCACAGCCCGTTGCGGACATGGTGGGGGAAAACGCCGCCGAGTGCGGCATGCTCGTGCTGCCTTCGCCCGAGCCTGTCGCCGATGAGGCGACGGTGCAGCGGGTCGCCGAGGGGGGCGGCGGATACGATTATCTGCTCGCCGTGGGCGCTGGTACGCTCAACGACCTGTGCAAATACGCGGGCTTTCTGACGCATAAACCGAGCGGCATATTCGCGACCGCACCCTCGATGGACGGGTTCTCTTCCTCCGTCACGCCGCTCATCGAAAAGGGGTTCAAGATCACCCGCCCCGCCCAGACGGCGTCCGACGTCCTCATGGATTTTGAGATCCTCTCAAAGGCGCCGCGCATCATGATCGGCGCGGGCGTGGGGGATATCCTCGCAAAGTACTGCTGCCTCACCGATTGGCGCATTTCCTCTTTCCTGACGGGGGAGGCGGTCAACGAGGAGGCGTTCTCGCTCATGCGCAACGCCGTCGGCGCGTGCGACAACAGCATCCCCGCTCTTCGGGCGGGCGAGCCGGAAGGGGTGGAAAAGCTCATGGACACGCTCCTCATCTCCGGCTACGCCATGGTCATCGCGGGCAATTCCCGTCCCGCCTCGGGCGCGGAACATCACATGAGCCATTTTCTCGAAATGGACTTTCTGCGCCGCGGCAGGCGCATTCCGCTCCACGGGGTCAAGGTGGGGCTCGGGACGATGGTCTCGCTCTATCTTTATAAGACGCTTCGCTCCCGCCCCGCGTTCGAAGGGTGCGAAAGGGTGTATGCCGAGGCGGAAAAGCTTCCTTCGCCCGACTATGCGGAAGGGGTGCTCGCCTCTCTGAACTGCCCCACGCGTTTTTCCGAACTGGACATCCCCAAAGATACCATGCGCGATATGCTCTTCGAGGCATATAAGATCCGCGACCGCTTCACCGTTCTCACGCTGTATTGCACAAGGGGCTGGATGAAGGACGCCGCGGACGAAATTATGGAGAAATACTATTGATGAAGGTCGGCATTTCCACGGCGTCCCTCTTTTTAAGGCGCAACAACGAGGACGCGCTCCCGCTCTTTTCCGAATGGGGCGTGCCGTGCGCGGAGGTGTTCCTCACTTCCTTCTGCGAGTACGCGCCGTCGTTTGCGGAACTTCTCGCCGCGCGCAGGGGGAACACCGCAGTGCATTCCGTGCACGTCCTCAACACGCAGTACGAGCCGCAGCTCTACGCCGAGCATCCGCGCGTCGTCTCCGACGCCTACGGCTGGCTGCGTTCCGTCCTGCGGTCGGCGCAGATCCTGGGCGCGAAGCATTATACCTTCCACGGGATCGCGCGGCTCAAACGCACCTTCCGCGAAAATTTCCCGCGGTTTGCCGCCGAAACGAAGAAGATCTTCGATCTCTGCGCGGAATACGGTGTGCGGCTGTGCTACGAGAACGTGGAGTGGGCGCTCTGCAACCGCCCGGGCGTGTTCCGCGAGCTGAAGCGCGAATGCCCCGACCTCGGCGGCGTGCTCGATATCAAGCAGGCGCGCATCTCCGGCTACGACTGGCGGGAGTATCTTGCGGAGATGGGCGAAAACCTCGCCACAGTGCATGTGAGCGACGTGACCGCCGAGGGGAAGATGTGCCTTCCGGGGCGCGGCGTGTTCGATTTCGGCGAGCTCTTTGCCCGTTTGCGGGACGTGGGGTTTTCGGGCGCGGTGCTCATCGAGAACTACGCGCGCGACTTTTCCGAAGAGGAGGAGCTGAAGGCGTCCTACGAGTATCTTGCCGGAAAGATCGCAAACTTCTTCGGGGAAAATCGAGAAAAACGAGGCGAAAAAAATTGACATCTTTTTCCGCCTTTGCTATAATATTCGGGCAATCAGGTTGCAAGTAAGTGCTGCGGCGAAGGAGGGTAGAGTATATGTCCACGATCAGAGTCGGAGAAAACGAAAATCTCGAGAGCGCGCTTCGTCGTTTTAAGAGAAAGTGCTCGCGCGACGGCATCATCGGCGACCTTCGCAAGAAGGAGTTTTACGAGAAGCCTTCCGTCAAGAAGAGAAAGAAGGCGGAAGCCGCGAGAAAGAGAAGCAGAAACTGACAAAAGAAGATCGTAACCGTGGGTTACGGTCTTTTTTCTTGCCGTTTGCGAAAAATGTCGAAATTTGTTCACACTTTTTCTCCCGAACTGACGGGAGAAAAAGTCGTGAGGGGAGAGAACCCCAATGTTCGCCTGCGGCTCTGCATTCGGTTTCTCTCGGCGATGCGAAATTCGCAACAGTCAGCTTCGCATCGCCTCACGTTTCCGCATAAGCTGCGTGAGCAGCAAATTGAGGCGCAAAAGGCATAACGCAGTGACGCCTTTTGCGATAAGATTGTATTTTTGCGCACGCTTTTTGCTCTGTTTGCAACTGCTGCGATTTGCATAGGGACGGAGCGCGTAGAAGCAGACAATAATTTCGTATAACCAAAAGGGGATTTTTTATGGAACGCACGCTCAAAATGCTTGCAAAAGAGGCGAAAATGCGCATGAAAAAGGGGTTTTGGGAGCGCTGTGAAGAGGAACTCGACGCCCGCCGCGAGATCGCGCGCGAACAGGGCATCAGCGAGAGCCGCATGGAGCGGTACTTTGTCGGGAAGGTCTCCGATTCCATCCGCGGCGAAACGCCCGATGAATTTTATCTCAAAGTAAAAAAACTCCTTCTCGAGGAAGGAGAGGTGTCCGACGCGATCGGCAGGCTCACCGACAAAGCCTATTACGATACGCTCACTTACGAAGAGAAACAGCGCTATAACCTGGAGCTTTCGCAAAAGTATCTTGCCGCGCTCGAACGGTTCAAAAAGGAGTATGAATTCGAACATACAAAGGCGGGTCAGGGTTGACCCGCCTCTGCTTTCCCGTCAACGGGAGCTGCGCGTGAATACGAGGTAGTTGCGGCGGAAAATGAACAGGAAACTGCTCACGAAATTGCCCGCATACGCCCATCCGTCCGCGCCCATCTTGTCGCAGGTCTTTTCGACCTTCGCACGCTTAATTCTGCACGCGACGACTCTGTGCTCGATCATGCCCGATGTTCCTCCTTTGCAGATTTTCTATATTATACATCACTTTCTGATGTAAAGCAAGTGTTTTACATCAGAAAGTGATAAGTTTTCTCTATGGAACTTTCTAAGACGATCGGGGGGAACCTGAAGGCGGCGCGGCGGGCGAAGGGGCTCACGCAGCGGGAAGTGGCGGAAAAAATGTTCATGACGCAGCAGCAGTACAGCCGCTTTGAAAACGGCGTGTTCGAGCTCAACTACGAGCAGCTGCTCGCGCTCTGCCGTCTGCTCGACGCTACGCCCAACGAACTGTACGGTGTGGACGATTGAAGGCGCGGCTGCGCCTTTTTCTTTTCGCGCTCTTTCCGCGCGGGCGGGCAAACGATTGTCATTTTCCCGTCGTTGTGATATAATGAGCGGGTATGATAGATATCCGGAGTCTTAACGAAGAACAGCGCCTGCCCGTCCTCGATACCGAGGGCGCGGTTCTGGTGCTCGCAGGCGCGGGGAGCGGAAAAACGCGCGTGCTCACGGCGCGCATCTCGCACCTTGTTTCCGATCTGGGCGTTTCGCCCGAGAATATCCTCGCCATCACGTTCACCAACAAAGCCGCCGCCGAAATGCGCGAGCGGCTCGACGTCATGACCGACGTCTCCCGCATGTGGGTGTGCACCATCCACTCCATGTGCGTAAAGATCCTGCGGATGTTCGCCGAACGGCGGGGGCTGAGCCAGAACTTTTCCATCTATTCGGAACAGGAGCGCTCCGCCGTCGTCAAGCAGGCGTTCAAGGAGTGCGGCTATCAGGACGACGACGGGCTTCTGAAGTCCGTCAAGTGGCATATCTCCAACGCCAAAATGCTGGGGCTTTCTCCCTCGGAGTATGCCCGCCACGCCGCGCACGAGCGCAACACGGAGACCGCCGTTAAGGTGTACGAAAAGTACGCGGCGCATCTCAAAGCGTACAATGCGCTCGATTTCGACGATCTTCTCACCGAGGCGCTCGGGCTGTTGAGAACGGACGCGGAGGCGCGCGAGTATCTCGCGGGCAAGTTCCGCTATATCCACGTGGACGAGTTTCAGGATACCAACGCCGTGCAGTTCGAGATCGTTCAGCTTCTCTCGTCCGTCCACGGCAATCTCTTCGTCGTCGGCGACGACGACCAGTCCATTTACGGCTGGCGTGGGGCGAAGATCGAGAATATCCTCAATTTCGAGAAGGTATACCCCAAGGCGAAAATATACAAACTGCAGCGGAACTACCGCTCCACAAAGGCGATTCTTTCGCTTGCGAACGCCTCCATCGCGCACAACGTCCGCCGCAAGGGCAAGGAACTCTGGACGGACGCGGAGGAGGGCGAAAAACCCGTATGGTACGAGGCGGACGAAGAGGCGGGCGAGGCACTCTACTGCGCGCGCATCATCTACGAGCTGCGGCGGCAGGGTTATAAGCTCTCCGACTTCGCCGTGCTCATGCGCATCAACGCGCTCACCCGCTCCTACGAGCAGGAATTCACAAAGTACGGCATCAACTACAAGGTGTTCGGCGGATTCAAGTTCTTCGAGCGCAAGGAGGTCAAAGATATCCTCGCGTATCTGCGCGTCGCCGCCAACCCGTTCGACAGCGAGGCAGTTCTGCGCATCATCAACGTGCCGCGCCGCGGCATCGGCGACAAGACGGTGCAGACGCTCATGCAGTATGCCGAGCAGGAGGACGTTTCGCTCTACGACGCCGTCATGGACGCCGACCGTCTTGCTCTGAACGCGGGGGCGAAGGCAAAGCTCCGCGCCTTCGGGGAGTATCTGAAAAACCTCGTCATCGACGCACAGGCGCTCGCCGTGAGCGAACTTACGCACAAGCTCATCGCAACGTCGGGCATGGTCGAGCAGTATGCCGACAATTCGGACGAGAGCGTCACGAAGCGCGCCAACATCGAGGAGTTTGCGAACTCCGTCGATGAATTCGCGCGTATGAACGAGGACGCGTCGCTCTCCGACTACCTCCAGCAGATCACGCTCTATTCGGATACCGACGAGATGGACGACAGCGACTATGTGACGATCGCCACCATTCACGCCGTCAAGGGGCTGGAATTCCGCTGCGTGTTCGTCGTGGGGCTGGAGGAGAACGTCATGCCCACGTCGCGCGCGGCGGACGATCCCGTCGCGCTCGAAGAGGAGCGGCGGCTCATGTACGTCGCCATCACGCGCGCCAAAGAGCGGCTCTGGCTCACCCGTTCGCGCAGCCGCTATCTCTACGGCAGAAGGGAGCCGACGATGCGTTCGCAGTTCGTCACCGAGCTCGAAGGGGAGCTGGGGATCCCGCGCGAGAAGGTGTATCAGCGCTTTTCCGGCGACTATAACGGCGGCTACGCGAACAGCGGATTCGGCGGCTATTCGGGCGGCGGATACGGCGCCCGTGCGCGCAATACGTTTGTGGGGAGGGCGTCCTCGTTCGGCTACAACACCAAAAACGACGACGAGGGCTACCGCACCTTCGGCGCGGGGACGCGCCCCGTACAGCCCGCCCATGTCCGCAGCGGCAGCGCCGGCGGCGCAAACGCCGCCACCCATGTCCGTTACGGAAACGCGGGGAACACGAGCGCGCCCGGGCTCGCCGCGCCCCGGCAGGACGCCTCGAAGTTTCAGGTCGGCATGCGCGTAAAGCACGCCCGTTTCGGCGAGGGCACCGTCACCGCCCTGCGCGGTGCGGGGAGCAATATCATTGTCACCGTCAGTTTCGATCAGGCGGGGAACAAGGATCTCGCGGCAGCGCTTGCGCCGCTGACGATACTTTAAATTCACGAATTATTCTTCACAGATTTTCCGCGAACTGACGCGGAAAATCTTCGTGACTTTCAGGAAAACCCGCGGGTATGCCTGCGGCTAACCGCCGGTTTTCCTCGGCGGCGCGCTATTATGTTGCGACTGCGCCGCAGAGAAAAACCGCGTGCAGAGCATCGCGAACACGGGGCTTTTCTATAAATCATGACTTTTTCTTTCGTCAGTTCGAAAAGAATTTCGTGAACACAGAGGTATTTTTTATGGACAGAATGCACGAACTTGTAGAAATTCTCAACCGATGGGCGTATGAGTATTACGTCCTCGACGATCCCAGCGTGCCGGACAGGGAATACGACAGGCTGTACGACGAGCTGAAGGAGCTCGAGCGCGAAACGGGCGTGCGCCTGCCCGATTCGCCCACGCGCCGCGTGGGCGGTGAGCCCGTCAAGGGGTTTGAGCGCCATGCGCACATCGCGCGGCTGTACTCTTTGGATAAGGCGGTCACGGAGGATGAACTCTCCGCCTTCGTCACGCGGGTGCAGAAGGTCGCGCCCGATGCGGAGTTTACCGTGGAGTACAAGTTCGACGGGCTCACCGTATGCCTCACCTACGAGGACGGCGCGTTCGTCCGCGCGACCACGCGCGGCAACGGCACGGAGGGGGAGGACGTCACCGCGCAGGTGCTCACGCTCCGTTCCTTCCCGCTCTCCATCTCCTACAAGGGCACGCTCGAAGTGCGCGGCGAGGCGATCATCCGCCTCTCCGTCCTCGCAAAATACAACGAGGAACATCCCGACGAGCCCCTCAAAAACGCCCGCAACGCCGCAGCGGGCGCCATCCGCAATCTCGATCCCAAGATCACGGCACAGCGCCGTCCCGAGATCCTCTTTTACGACGTCAACTATATGAGCGAATCGCCCGTCGCCTCGCAGGAGGAGGCGATGGCGTTCCTGCGGCGGGAGGGGTTCAAAACATATCCGTATTTCGTCAAGTGCGCCACGCTCGAAGAGATCGGGGACGCCATCGACGAGATCGAGATCGGGCGCAAGAAGATCGACGTTCTAACGGACGGCGCGGTCGTCAAAGTGAATTCCGAGGCGGTGCGCGCCGAAATGGGATACACCGATAAATTCCCCCGCTGGGCGATCGCCTATAAGTTCGAGGCGGAGGAGGCGGAGGCGACCGTGCAGGAGGTGCGCTGGCAGGTGGGGCGCACGGGCAAACTCACGCCGCTCGCGGTCATCACGCCCGTCGAGCTCGCGGGCGCCACGGTGCGCCGCGCCACGCTCAACAATTACGGCGACCTCACCCGTAAGGACGTCAAGGTGGGTTCGCGCGTGCTGGTGCGCCGCTCCAACGAAGTCATTCCCGAGATTTTGGGCGCCGTCTCGCATACCGAGGGCAGCCTGCCCGTGCAAAAACCCGTTCTCTGTCCGTACTGCGGCGCGCCCGTCACGGAGGTGGGCGCGAACCTCTTCTGTTCCAACCGCGCCTGCCCGCCGCGCATCGTCCAGAAGCTCACGCACTACTGCTCCAAGAACGCGGCAGATGTGGAGGGCATGTCCGAGGCGACCCTGCAGCTCCTCTACGAAAAGCGCGGCGTAAAGCGGTTTTCCGATCTGTACGCCCTCACCGAGGAGAGCTTTAAGGGGCTGGAAGGGTTTAAGGATAAGAAGATCTCCAATCTTCTCAACGCCATCCGGAAGAGCAAGGATATGCCGCTCGAACGGTTTTTGTACGCCATCGGCATCGAGGGCATCGGCAGGGTCGCGGCGCGCGATCTCGCCGCGTTCGGCAGCGTGGAGGCGGTCTCGCGGCTCACTGCCGAGGAACTCGTCGCCATGGAAAACATCGGCGAGATAACGGCGAAAGCCATCGTGAGCTATTTTGCCGACGAAGAGAATATCGCCGAGCTCGGCAGGCTCAGGGCGGCGGGCGTCTCTCCCACCGTCAGGGCAAAGGTGCAGACGGGGAGATTCGCGGGTGAGTTCGTCGTGCTCACGGGGAGCCTTGCCTCCATGTCCCGTCCCGAGGCACAAAAGCGCATCGAGGCGCTGGGCGGCACCGCGCAGAGCTCCGTCACCGCAAAAACGACGCTCGTCGTCGCGGGCGAGAGCGCGGGGAGCAAGCTCAAAAAGGCGCAGGAGAAGGGTATCCGCGTCATCAGCGAAGCGGAGTTTCTCGCAATGCTCGAAGAATAACGCGCATGCCGCGGGCATTTTTGCCCGCGGCATGCGCGTTTGAAAGCCATCCTGCCCGAAGGGTCTGGCCTTAAACGCGGAAATATGCTTTCGGAAACCGGAAGTATTGATTTTGTAAGCACGGTGTGTTATACTGAAATCGTCAATCCAAGAAAGAGAAAGGATTTTTGAAAACAATGGGAATGGAGTGTTTAGACGATTTTTTCAGAGGGATACAATTGTGTGCGGAAGGGCGGGCAACGGCAGGTTTTATGAGGCAAAGTTCTCCTGAAGCGTTCAGACTGCCGCTCAACGAAGCACTGTTTGACCATAAGCGGTATGAAACCGGCTTGAAAGAGGTTAAGTCGGTTTTAGGGGCGGATGAAGACGGACGATCTCAGGAAAAGCGGGAAACTTGTATTCCGTTGGGGCTGGTGGTTTCCGCGGCAGTTGTCGATGAGAGAATTCCGATTGGGCGCTTTGGAATATGAAATGTCTGAAGATGCGAACGGGAAAAAGATTTTTCTGCATATACCGTCCGATGCGGATTTATCGGAGCGATCGGTGTCGCATTCGATCGGCGCAGCCAAAAGCTTTTTTGAAAAATATTACCCGGACTTTGCGGGCGCTGATATGTACTGCGATTCATGGATGCTTGCGCCTGCATTGCGGGAAGTATTACCGGAAAGCTCAAACATCATGAACTTCCGGCGTCGGTTTAAAGTCATAAGGGTAAATGAAGACAGCAAAGCGTTTCTCGAATGGATTTATCCCGATCCGTCGGTTTCGTATACTGTAAGGGAAAAATACGAACCACGCCTTTGGCGGAATCTTTTCGGCATCTTTTTGCTCATCTTCCTTGCAATACGCTTGTATAGCGGCGTCATCTTCACAAAAATCTGACACGAAAATCTTCACGCCAAAGGTGCGTAGCAATCAAAAGCGGCAAGATGAGCGTCTCAGACGAGGCGAAGCCCGCAGCGCGTGCCGTGTGGCACGGGCAAGGGTTCAACAATGTATGAGCGCACAGTTTCCGCTTTTGATCGGGTTCGTATTACTCCCTTACAGTATAGCATGCTTCCGGAAACGACCTCGTTGCAAAGGAACGTAAAAAGCCGGCTTTTATCCGGCGGCAAGATCGGTTGGGCGCTCGGGAGGATGAAAAAATAGTCCGATCGATGCAAAATCGCTTTGATCCGCCCGGAATATGTGCTCCATGCATACGGATCGGGCGGTATGGCGGGCATGTTTTGTGCGCAACGCCTGAAAAAATCGGCGAAAGTGCTTGAAATATGCGCCCGCGCGTGGTATAATGTACCGTACGGTTTTATGACTGCTTTACGGGAGGAGAACGGCATTGTTCAGCATGACGGGTTACGGAAAAGGCGTGGCGAAAGCCGGCGGCATCGAGCTGACGGCGGAAGTCAAATCGGTGAACAACCGTTTTCTCGACGTCGCCGTCAAGAGTCCGCGCGTGTTCCTCGCGCAGGAAGAGCATATCCGCGCCTCCGTCAGAGAACATATCTCCCGCGGGCACGTCGATGTGTTCGTGAGCTACACCGATAAACGCGAGAAGACAAAGACGATGTCCGTCGACCTCAACGCCGCGCGCGGGTATTATGCGGCGGCGGAGGAACTGCGCACGGCGTTTCCCGACCTCAAAGACGATATTTCGCTCTCTTTTTACCTGCGCCTGCCCGACGTGGTGCGCGCAGAGGAAAACGGCGGCGCGGACGAGGCGCTTCTCACCGCGCTCGACGCCGCGCTCGAAGAGGCGCTCCGCGGGCATGCCGCCATGCGCCTTGCGGAGGGCGAACGCCTGAAAAAGGATTTGCTTTCCCGCATGACGGCGATCGAACGGCTCACCGCGGAGATCGCGGAACGCGCGCCGCTCGTTGCGGAGGAATACCGCAAAAAGCTCACCGAACGCATACAGGAGTATCTTTCGGGCAAGGCGGACGAAACGCGCATCCTTACCGAGGCGGCGGTGTTCGCCGATAAGTGCAATATCGACGAGGAACTCACCCGCCTCAAAGCGCACGCGAAGGCGTTCCGCGAGATCTGTTCGCTCGAACAGGTGGGCAGAAAGCTCGACTTTCTGGTGCAGGAATTCAACCGCGAATGCAACACGATCTGCTCCAAGTCCAACGATCAGAAGGTCACCGCCCTCGCGCTCGAAATGAAGAACGAGATCGAGAAGGTGCGCGAGCAGATCCAGAATCTGGAATAAGTTCACGAAATTCTTTTCGAACTGTCGTCGTCGCGGCGGAGCGCACCCTGCGGGTGGTTCGGCGCAGCCGAACACCACGCTTAAAACGCTCGCCGCTCCTCTTCGCAAAAAATCTTTCTGCGAAATCTTTTTTGCGAGTGCTGCGGTATGATAATGCCGTGAGTTTCAGGAAAACCACGCAGTCGCTTCCGCTTTGTGCGCAGTTTTCCTCGCCGCCGCTGTGCGGCAACAGTACAGCACGCGGCGGCTCACCTTTCTGCGTAAGCCGCAAGCGGCAAATTGAGGGCGCTGGCGCAGGGTTGAGCGGCGCGAAGCGGCGCACGAGCGCAGTCGAAGTAACGCAAGGCCTACTTGCGTGAGCCCCCTGCTTGCGCGAGTGAATTATAACAAAAGGCATAACGATCGATAAACTTTTAAAATTTTGCATCGCAAAATTTTAGAAAGAGGAGGCACAACAAAGCGTACAGGCTGTTTGGGCTTTGCCTGAACAGCCGTAAGCGGAGTTTGTGCCGACGAAGCGGCGCCTTTTGCAACCATTCTGAATCGAATTATTCAAACGCAAGGAACTGTTATGAGAAATATCCTTCTCGTCCTTTCGGGACCTTCGGGCGTCGGAAAAGGGACGATCGTCAACTATCTCCTCGAAGAGGACAATACCCTCGTCAAGTCCGTCTCCTGCACCACGCGCGCCCCGCGCGAAGGGGAGCTGAACGGCAGGGAATACTTCTTTATCAGCGAACGGGAGTTCCGTTCCCGCATCGAAGAGAACGACTTTCTCGAATACGACGAACACTTCGGCAACTTTTACGGCACGCCCCGCTCCTTTGTGGAGCGCCAGCTCAAAGAGCACTCCGTGATCCTGGAGATCGACGTCGTGGGCGCGCTCAACGCAAAGCGGCTCATGCCGGATGAGACGGTGCTCGTGATGATCGCGCCGCCTTCGATGGAGGAGCTGGAAAAGCGCCTCGCGGGGCGCGGATCGGAATCGGACGCCGAACGCGAAGACCGTCTGCGCCGCGTCCGCTACGAACTGGAACAGTCGGATCTCTACGATTACGTCCTCGTCAACGAGGATTCCAGAGAGACCAAGTCGAAAATTTTGGAAATCATCCGCAGAGAAAAGGAGAAAAAAATATGATCAACGAGCCTTCGGTAGATGCTCTCATCCGCAAACTCGGCACGCCCGAAAATCCTGCAAGCCGCTATGAGCTTTGCGTGGTCGTCGCAAAGCGCACCCGCCAGATCATCGAACAGATGCAGTCCACGGGGGTGACCGAACTCCCCGGCAAGCAGAAGGAGATCGTCCTCGCCTGCCAGGAGATCATGAACGGCAAAGTCACGATCGCACACGATTAAAGGCGTTTTGCCCGATACACCGCCCCTGAGAGGGGCTTCTTTTGCATACGGACATGATTTGCGAGGTCATCGTAGATATCGCGCACAGCGACGTCGATAAGATCTTCGACTACGCCTGCGATTTTCCCGTCGAGGCGGGAACGCGCGTCGCCGTGCCCTTCGGGAGGAGCGCGGCGACGGGCTTTGTCATGCGCGTGAAAGATTCGAGCGATTACCCCGCCGAGAAACTGAAAAAGATCTACCGCGCGGAGGAGGACTTCCCCGCGCTGAATGCGGAGTGCCTCGCGCTCGCGCACACGATCGCGGCGCGCTACCGTGTACCCATGGCGCTGGTTCTGCGCCTCTTTCTGCCCGCCGAAATGCGGACGGGAAAGGTGGGGGAGACCTACCGCACGTTCGCGCGCCTCGTCTCAGACATGCCCCCCGCAAAAAACGCCCCGCAGCAGGCCGCTTGCCTTGCGTTCCTGAAAGAGAACGGCGAGGCGGATGCGGCGATCCTCCGCAAGATGTTCGGCGCTGCGGTGAACGCGCTCGTCAAAAAGGGCGCCGTCGCGCTCGAGCGCCGGCGCGTCCTGCGCGATCCTTACCGCGGCATGGAGGGCGAGTACAGACCGCGCGCGCTCACGCCTGCCCAGTCCGCCGCCGTAACGCGCGTCGGCGAAACGCAAAAAACGGTCGTCCTTCTGCACGGGGTCACGGGCAGCGGAAAAACGGAGATCTATCTCACGCTCATCGCGCAGGCGCTGGAGCGCGGGCAGACCGCGCTCTTTCTCGTCCCCGAAATATCCCTCACGCCCCAGATGCTCTCTCAGCTCCGCGCCCGTTTCGGCAGCGCCGCCGCCATTCTGCACAGCGGGCTTTCGGCGGGCGAGCGTTTCGACGAATGGCACCGCCTGCGGGAGGGAACGGCGCGCATCGCCATCGGCGCGCGCTCGGCGATCTTTGCGCCCGTGGAGAACGTGGGCGTGATCGTCATCGACGAAGAGCACGACGGGAGCTATCTTTCGGAGAGTTCCCCGCGCTACAATACCCTCGACGTCGCCTGTCTCCGCGCGGAGTACAACGGCTGCAAGCTCGTTCTCGGCAGCGCTACGCCGTCCGTCGAAACGTACCGCCGCGCCAAAGAGGGGGAGTTCGAACTCATCATGCTCCCCGACCGCATCAACGCCCGCCCTCTGCCCGACGTGCGCATCGTCGATATGCGGCGCGAGGTCAAACGCGGCAACGCCTCGCCCTTCTCCGTCGCCCTGCGCGAGGGGTTGGAAAACTGCCTCAGAGAGGGGCAGCAAGCCATCCTCTTTCTTAATCGGCGCGGATTTGCGCAGACGGTCTTATGCCGCGACTGCGGATACGTTGCCAAATGCGAGCACTGCGACGTGGCGCTCACCTACCACAGCGAGGAGAACTGCCTTAAATGCCACTACTGCGGCACGCGCTATAAAATGCTCACGGCGTGTCCGGAATGCGGCTCCGCGCACATCTATTATGCGGGCACGGGTACGCAGCGCGTTGTGGGCGAGCTGAAAAAGCTGTATCCCTCGGCGCGCATCCTGCGCATGGACAACGATACCACGAGCGGCAAAGAGGGGCATTACCGCATCCTGAAAAAATTTGCCGACCGCGAGGCGGATATCCTCGTCGGCACGCAGATGGTCGCCAAGGGGCACGACTTCCCGCTCGTCACCCTCGTCGGCATCCTCGACGCCGATATGAGCCTGCACTTTCCCGATTACAGGAGCGGCGAACGCACCTTCCAGCTCGTCACGCAGGTCGCCGGCAGGAGCGGGCGCGCGGAGAAGAAGGGGGACGTCATTCTGCAGACGTACGACCCCGAAAACTACATCCTCCGCTTTGCCGCCGCATACGATTACGAGGGGTTCTACCGCCACGAGATCGCGCTGCGCGCCGCGGCGATGTTCCCGCCCTTTGCCAGGATCGTCCGCGTGATGATCACGTCCGATAAGGACGCCGACGCGCTGGAGGCGCTCCGCGAAGTGTACGGGAGGCTGCAAAAACTTTACGAGGAGCATACGGGCGACTTTCTCTTTTTCAACCGCATGCACGCGCCCATCAAGCGCATCCAGGGGAAATTCCGCTACCAGGTGCTCATGCGCCTCACCGCAGAGAAATTATTGGAGAACATTTACGACGAAGTGAGCGCTGTCAGACCCAAAAACGCGCTCGTCTATGTGGAAGAAAATCCGTCCAATTTAAGCTGAAAAACAGCTTTGCCCTTACAATCGCGCCAAGAAAGAAAACACGCGGTCAGCCGCAGGCGTACCCGCAAATCATAAAAACCGAACCGCAGCACTCGCAAAAAAGATTTTGCAGAAAGATTTTTTGCGAAGAGGAGCGGCGAGCGTTTCAGGCGTACTGTTCGGTACAGCCGAACGGTCGCAAATGGCGCTCCGCCGCGACGAGCCTTTGCGCGGGAAATTTTCGTGAAGATATAGAGGAAGATATAGAGGTGTATTATTGTGATCCGTGAAATCGTTCAGGTCGGAGATCCCGTCCTCAGAGAAAAATGCAAACCCGTCACCCGTTTCGACGCCGAGCTTTTCAAACTGCTCGACGACATGAAGGATACCCTCAAAGACGCCGAGGGCGCGGGGCTTGCCGCTCCGCAGGTGGGCGTTCCCGTCCGCGCCGTACAGGTGGACGTGGAGGAGGGCTTTTTTGAGTTCATCAATCCCGTCATCGTCTCCCAAAAGGGGGAGCAGAGCGGCCCCGAGGGGTGCCTTTCGGTGCGCGGCAAGGCGGGTACCGTCGTCCGTCCCGATCGGGTGAAGATCGTCTTTCAGGACAGGAACGGCGATAAATATTCCCTCGTCGCGCGCGGCTTTTTTGCCCGCGCCGTCTGCCACGAGCTCGATCATCTCGACGGCGTGCTCTATACGGATAAGGCGACGGATATCCACTCCGTCGAAGAGTAAGCGCCGCGTTTTTTTGCGGCGGGGCGCCCGATGTGCGCGGATCGCGCGCGGGCAGACGGAGGTTTTCTATGAAACTTGTATTTGCGGGAACGCCCGCGTTCGCGGTGCCTTCGCTGGAGGCGCTCGCGGAAAAATTCGATATCGCGGCGGTGCTCACGCAGCCCGATAAGCCGCAGGGCAGAAAGGGCGTTCTTACGCCGTCGCCCGTCAAGGCGGCGGCGCTTGCGCGCGGGATCCCCGTGCTGCAGCCCGAAAAGCTGAAAGCCGATTTTTCTGCGCTCGCGGCAGTCCGCGCCGATCTCATGGTCACCTGCGCATACGGGCAGATCCTCACGCAGGAGGTGCTCGATCTCTTCCCGCTCGGCGTGTGGAACGTGCATGCGAGCCTGCTGCCCGCCTACCGCGGCGCGGCGCCCATCGCGCGCGCCATCATCGGCGGCGAGCGCGAAACGGGCGTTACGATCATGAAAACGGACGCCGGACTGGATACGGGCGACATGTTCCTGCGCGGGAGCCTTCCCGTTGCGGAGACGGATACATGCGGCACGCTCACGGAAAAGCTCTCCGTGCTCGGCGCGGAGCTCATCGTCGAGGCGGTCGCCCGCATCGCGCGGGGGGAGGTCGTCCTCGAAAAGCAGGGCGAGGGCAGCGTGTGCAGAAAGGTCGCGCGTACGCCCGTCGATTTCACCCGCCCCGCAGTCGAAGTGAGCGCGCTCATCCGCGGACTTTCGCCCGCGCCGCTCGCCTATGCGGTGTGCGGGGGGCTTTCGGTCAACTGCTATAACGCCTGCGTCGTGCCGCTCTCCGAGGGGGCGCCCGCGGGCATGGTGGTCGCATGTTCGCCCAAACAGGGGCTCATCGTCGCCTGCGGCGAGGGCGCCGTGCGCATCACGGAACTCCAGCCTGCGGGCGGAAAGCGCATGGCGGATACCGCGTTCGCCAACGGCGGAAAACTCAGAGAGGGGGCGCGTTTTGACCAACCCGTTCTATGATCCCTATCAGATCCTCGTAAAGGTGTACGGCGCGGGCGCGCATCTGAAGATCGCCCTTGCCGAAACGCCGCTCGAGGAACTGCACCGCACGCGCACGGTCAAAACGGTGTACGGCGTGCTCGAAAACGACAGCTATTTATCGCTCTGCCTGCGCTCCGTCGCGCCCAAAAGCCCCAAGCAGACGGTGCGCATCGTCATGAAGATCGCGCTCTATTGGCTGATCTTTTTGGGGAAACCGAAATACATGGTCACGGATACCGCCGTGGAACTGCTGAAAAAGCTCGGCAAGGGCGGGGCGGCAGGGTTTGCCAACGCCGCGCTCCGCGCGTTCGACGCCGCAAAGGTCGCCGTTCCCGCGGGGGACGAGGGGCTCGCCGCGACCACGCCTTATCCGCTGTTTGCCATAAAGCTGCTGCGGAAGGAATACGGCGACCGTACGGAGAGCATCGTCCGCGCAAAGAGCAGCGGGGTGACCGTCCGCTTTGTGCGCGGCGCGGAGGCGTATCTCTCCCGCCCGCATCTCTGCACGCCCTTTCCGGACGTGTACATCTTCGAAAATTTTGCGCGCGACGCCGCCTTCTCCGTCGGAGACTATACCTTCCAGTCGGTGGGGAGCGTTGCGATCTGCGCCGCCGTCGAGCCGTGCGGGAACATGCTCGATGCCTGCGCCGCGCCCGGCGGGAAGTCCGTTCTGCTTGCAGGAAAGTGCGCTCGCGTCACGGCGTGCGAGCTGCACGAACACCGCGTCGGGCTCATCCGCAGTTACTGCGAACGCATGGGCGCGGAGAACGTGACCGCGCTGCAAAAGGACAGCTCTGTCTTCGATCCTGCCTTCGAGGGCGCCTTCGACGGCGTTCTGTGCGACGTCCCCTGTTCTGGCTTCGGCACCGTCTCCGAAAATCCCGATCTTCCGCTCAACAAAACGGAGGCGGATCTCGCGGGGCTGAACGCTGTCCAGCGCGCCATTCTGGAGAACTGTTCCCGCTATGTAAAGGCGGGCGGCGCGCTCTATTATTCCACCTGTTCGCTGTTCGGCGCCGAGAACGACGCCGTGGTGCGCGCCTTTCTGAGCGCCCACCCGGAATATGCCGCCGAGGAGCTCGCAAGTCCGCTTGCGCACGAAAAAAAGCAGTTCGGCATACAGTTTCTGCCCGATACCGCGTTCGGCGCAGGGTTTTATATCGCAAAAATGAGGCGCGCATGAAAGAGATCTTGCAGGATAAATCGATGGAGGAGCTCGCCGCGCTCGTTGCGGCGGCGGGCGAAAAACCCTTCCGCGCCCGTCAGCTCATGGAGGGACTCACGCAGGGGAAAAAACTCTCGGAGATCCCCGTCTCCGCGGCGCTCCGCGCGCGGCTTACGGAGGCGTTCGAGGAGGAACCCGTGCGCATTCTGGAAACGCTCACCGCCCGCGACGGCACGAAAAAGTTTCTCTTCGCCCTTGCCGACGGAAACATCGTCGAGGGCGTGCTCATGAAATACAAGTACGGCAACACGCAGTGCGTCTCCACGCAGGTGGGCTGCCGTATGGGGTGCAGGTTCTGCGCCTCCACCCTCAACGGGCTTGTCCGCAATCTCACCGCGGGGGAGATCTTAGGGCAGGTGCTCGCCGTCAACCGTGCCGAGGGCGGCACGAAAAAGGAGCGCGCCGTTACGAACATCGTGCTCATGGGCAGCGGCGAGCCGTTCGATAATTACGAAAACGTCGTGCGGTTTCTGCGCAACGTCACGGCGGAAGAGGGGCTTGGCGTGAGCGCGCGCAACATCTCGCTCTCCACTTGCGGGCTGGTGCCGCAGATGCGGCGGTTCGCCGAGGAGGGGATCCCGCTCAATCTCACCGTATCGCTGCACGCAGTCACGGACGAAGAGCGCGCCCGCACCATGCCCGTTGCGAACGCCTATAAGATCGCCGATATCCTCGATGCCTGCGCCTGTTATTTTCAGAAGACGGGGCGGCGGTACATTTTTGAATACAGCCTCATTGCGGGCGAAAACAGCGATCTTGCGCATGCCGCGGCGCTTGCGCACCTCCTCAAGGGCAGACCCTGCCACGTCAACCTCATCCGCCTCAACGCGGTCAAGGAACGGCATCTGCTCGCCGCCGACGAGAAAAACGCACAGGCTTTTTTGAAGGAGCTTGTTTCGCGCGGGATCTCCGCTACGCTCCGCCGCAGCATGGGTTCCGACATCGGCGGCGCCTGCGGACAGTTGCGCGCGAAGTATATAGAGGCAAAAAAGACAGGCGGCGCCGATGCAGGGCTCCCGAAAAGATGCGGAGCAGATTTTGGGGAAGAGGAGCCGCAAGCGTAAAGAAAGCGCCGCGAGCGCAGGCGAGCGGCGCGGGAACGCCGCTTTGCGGCGACGAGGCGGCGCCTGCGGACAGTTGCGCGCGAAGTATATAGAGGCAAAAAAGACAGGCG
>ERZ1090879.433-NODE-433-length-26603-cov-18.285483_pt1 | contig 26603 bp, 25 predicted proteins | sample MGYA00478472_ERZ1090879 | MGnify/ENA primary metagenome ERZ1090879 (study PRJEB33644, sample SAMEA5815723) | chicken gut metagenome | biome: Chicken; feature: Gastrointestinal Tract; material: Caecum | place: Ireland | collected 2019-01-01 | study: A study of the... | reverse complement strand
GTCCACGGGCAAATTATATTATATTAAAAAAAAAAAATAAACTCGCCGCGGGGGCCTTAAAAAAGGGGCGCCCCCCCCCGCTTGTATAAAGTTCCCGTCATGCGTCCGTCTTTTTTTCGGGTTCGACGGGCATTTGCGACTGCTCCATGATCTCCTGATAATACTTTTCGTCGGAAAAATCACGCGGACGGGTATATTCGCCGCCGAGCGCCTCGATGGCGTATTTGAGTTCCTGATACTCGAGATAGTTGATATCGTCGCGGTCGATATACTCGAGCAGGACGGGCAGAGCGCGCTCGTCGCCGTACGCGGCAAGATAGCTCGCATGCATGGGGACCTCGTCCCCCGTGCGGAATTCGCGCAGAAGGATCTCGAAAACGCGGTCGTCGCGCTCCTTGCAGCGGGAGAGGATCTCGAGCATGCGCTCGCGCTCCACGCCGCTTTCGTACAGCGCGAGCGCCCGTTCCTTGGCGGCGTCGGCGCCGTTTTTGAGCTGTTCGCTGACGGCATCCTTCACGTCCTCGTTGCCGTCGCGCACGAGAAGATCGAAATATGCGGGAAACGCGCGCACGTTTTCGCCCGCGAGATTGACTGCGAACGTGACGAGCTCCTCGTTTTCGGAGGCAATGAGCGGCAGGAGCGCTTCGGGACAGCCCCGTTTTTCCAGCTCGCGGCACAAAAAGTCGGAGACGGGAACCTCCTCCTCCACATGGCGCACGAGCGTTGCCACGAGCTCGTCGTCGCTCATATCCGCGTAATAGCCCTTGGGCGTGTTGCCGGCTTTGGCAACGAAGGTATCGCCGAACTGCTTATAGAGTTTGGGAATGATGTTTTCCCACTGCTTTTCGGTATACTTGCCCGCGTTCATGTGCATATATTCGTTGAGTTTTTCGTCGAACAAGCCGTCAAAATCGATGAGCTTTTTCATATTCTTACCCGTATCGTTTTATTTTTGATGTATGCCCGCGGCGTTACATCATGTAATTGAGGATCTCTTCCACCACGAATTTGTTCGCCTCGAACATTTTTACGATCTCGTCGAACTTGCGCTCCCCGCCCTCGAGGCGGGATTCGCGGTAGATCGCCGCGGCGAGCGCCGCGCGTTCTTCACAGAAGGAGAGTGCGTCGCTCTCTTCGAGCGTGAGGTAGATATCCTCCGCCGCCGCGCAAATTTTGCCCGCGTTCTCCTCACTGAACACGGCGAACTTGGCATAGACGTCGGCAAACGCTTTCAGGAATGCCTCCCGCTTCTTTTCGCCGATCTCCAGCGTGTGCGTGACGTACTCCTTATAGATGTTGCACAGCACCACGCCGAAGGAATCTTCCTCGTTGCGCATGGCGAGCGTGTGCATGATGGCGATCTTCACATATTCGTCGCCCGCGCTGTCCAGGAGCACGTCGCGCAGAAATTCGTCGGAACGCGTGCGATCCGCGACGCGCACGGCGAGCAGCTTGAGTTTATCGTCCCGCCCCTCAATCTCGTCGAACGCAAGGCGGAAAAACTCGTTCAGCTGCGGGAGCTCCGCCATGCGGCGCGCCTCGCGCTCCTCCATCGTGGACGCGCTGAGCAGAAAATTCGCCACGGCGGAGTATTCATCCTCGGGCAGGCGGTAGAAATAGTTCATGGAAAATGCCTGTCCTTCGCCGTCGCGGACGGTGCGCATGCGCTCGAGATAGTATGCCGCGACCGCCTTGCGCGGATATACCGTGGTGAGCAGTTCGAGCGCGGCGATCGCCTCGTCCGTCCTGCCCGTGCGCCAGGCGGAAACCGCAAGAAAATAGAGCGTGACTTCGTCGTACGGGATGCGGTCGCGGAGTTTTTCCAGCGTGCGGTACGCCTCTTCGTCCAGCCCCGTTTCGCACAGCGCCGTTGCGATGCGGTACAGATCGTCCGTTGCGTCCGTATGCAGTTTTGAAAGGCGGCGGGCGACTTCCTTCGCCTCCTCCGTTTTCCCGCGGGCGCCGAGCACGGCGCAGTATGTGGTGAGCGCCTGCACATTCTCGGGATGGGCGCCGAGCAGCTCCTCGCACGCCCTCTCCGCGCTCTCCTCGTCGCCAAGCATGAGCGTACACATTGCCGCGAGCCCTGCGGCGGAGGGATAATCGGAACTCTCTTCGTCGACGGAGAGCAGCGTCTCGCGCGCCTTCTCGAGCTCGCCCGATTTAAGGAGCGCAAGCCCCTCGGCAAGCACCTCGGGTTCGGGCGCGCCCGCGGCGTGAACGAGCCTGAGACGGGGCGGCTTTGCGCGCTCGATCATGGAACCGAGTTCCGCGATCGCCTCGGGCGGGATCTCCCCGTCCTCCGCAAAGGAACGGTGGTAATAGAGCGCGGACTGCACGTCGTTGCCCATGTTCATAAACGCGACGGCAAGCCCCTCGTATCCCTCGCCGAAATCCGCCTCGTTACAGACGTCGAGAAAGCGGAACCATGCGTCGGCGGCGAGCTGCCACAGCTCCATCGCCTCGTAAATATCGGCGTAGAGCGCCTGGGCGTCCGCCCCCGGCGGAAAGCGCTCGCTCCGCTTGTTGAGCATGGTGAGCGCGCCGAGATAGTCGCCGTCCTGAAAGCGCCGTTCGGCGCTTTCGAGCAGGTTCTCCTCGCTGAGTTCAAACTTTTGTACGTTATCCGTCATGAATTCTCCCCGAAGAGGCGTGCGACGTCCTCTCCGTCAAACGTATAATCTGTATTGCAGTAATGGCAGTGCACGACGATGCTCCCCTCTTCGCGCACGATGTTTTCCGCCTCCTTCCTTCCGACGGAGAGCACGGCGGACGCCGCCCGCTCCCGCGAACAATGGCAGCGGAAACGGACTTCGCGTTCGGAGAGCCCTGTAATATCGAAATCGTGCAGAATGCGCTGCGCGCCCTCCCGCTCGATGACGGAAGAGAGCGCGGCATACGCCACGATCGCACGCTCCGTGCGGACGAGCGTCTCCTCGTCGGCACCGGGGAGCGGCTGCAAAAACACCCCGCCCGCGCCGGAGCATGTTCCATCGGGCGCGATCTTCACGCCGAGCGCAATGGCGGTCGGGCGCTGTTCGCTCGTCAGAAAATATGCAGAAAAATCTTCGGCGATCTCGCCCGAAACAAGTTCGCTCGTCCCCACGAAGGGGATCCCCTCGCCGTCGTCGCGGATGACGGTGAGCGTACCCGATCTTCCCACGCAGCCGCCCACATCCAGCTTGCCGTCCGCGCGGGGCGGGAGTTCGACACCGGGATGCTCGATAAAGCCGCGGACGTTGAGCCCCCCGTCCGAACAGACGCCGATCTTGCCGCCCGCACCGTCGCCCGCGACGGAGACGGAGAGCGAACTCGCGTCCTCTTTGAGCCAGCTTGCAAGATATGCGGCTGCCGTCATGGTGCGGCCGAGCGCCGCCGCCGCGACGGGCGAGAGCCGATGGCGGCGTATCGCCTCGTTGACGAGCGCGGTCGTATCGAGCACGGCGAGAGAGACCGCCTTTTCAAACACCAGCGCCTTATAGATCATGCTCACAGTCTGCGGCATATAAAGTTCAGCCTGTCGCTCCCGCGCTTTTCCGCGCCGAGGTGTCCCTCGACGCGCAGCACTTCCAGTCCGGCGCCCGCAAGCGCGGCGACAAGCGCATCCTCCTCGTGAATATATTGGATATGCCGTTCGTCAAAGCGGTCGAACGTGCCGTCCGCACGGCGCACAAAGAGCGTGACGTCCAGCTCCACCCTGTCCGCAAAGAGGTGCGAAAAGGCGAGATATGTCACCTCGTCGCGGTCGTCCGCGAACATATTATTTGCAACTTTTGTGCGGAGTTTGTACGCAGAGCTCACATCCGCCCAGAAAATCCCCCCTTTTTTGAGGTTCGCCGCCGCATGGCGGAACGCCGCGGGGAGTTTTTGCGGCGCGATGTAATTATAGCAGTCGTTGGGCGCGAGGATAAAATCGAACTTCTCGTGCGTGCAAAGGCGCGCCGCGTCCGCCTGCAGATAGCGGACGGATACGCCCTCTTCGCGCGCGAGACGGACGGCTTTATCGAGCATGGGCAGAGAAAGATCGGCGCCCGTCATCGCATAACCCGCCTTTGTGAGCGCACGGCAGAACGCGCCGCTCCCGCAGCCCAGCTCCAGCCCCTTCCTTCCGGCGCCGAGCGCGGCGAGCCCCGAAAGAAAATACTGCGACCATGCAGGATAGTCGCAGTCGTCGTTCAAGTATTCAAACCATTCCGAGAGATGATCGTATGCCTGCGTCATGGTCAGCGTTTGTTGAGCATCTTGGGCGGGGTGGGTTTTTTCTTCTTTTTCTTTTTGCCGTCCTCGTCCTCGAGGGCGCGCTGCGCCTCTTCAAACTCGCGGTTGTATTCCACATAGCGCTCGTCGTTCTTGTGTTCCTCTTCGAACGCCTTGGTGTCGTCCTCGATCGCCTGCTTGCTCTCCCTGAGCTTCTGCAGGTCGTCGCGCGAGAAGGATTCGGGAAGCTGATACACCTCGAGCTCGTCGTCGATGGGCTTGATGGGACGGCACACCAGTTTGCTCTTCCCCTGCGCCACGATCATGCGGCGGTATTCGCGCATGGCGGCGCTGTCGGAAGCGCTGTTGTTGACCACGGCGGCGGCGGGACGGGGCGCCTTGTCTTTGTTGTAAAGTCCTCTGCCCGTCGCAATACCCATGTTGGGGTTGACGAACTTATCGAACGCCCACTGCGAGAAATCCAGCCATACGAGGAGCGCATAGGAAAACGCCAGGAAGATGAGCAGGAGCAGACCGATGACGGTGAAGAACGACCCGCCGAACATCGTGAGGAAGATGGGCCAGGTGGCGCACGCCACGAAAAAGAGCGTCTGCGGGAAGGTACCGACCGTCATGACGACGGCATTGCGGAAGAGCGCCCAAGGCCCCTGCTTATAGCTGATGCCGAGAGAGATCATCCACATTGCGACGAGGAGCGCGAACACCATGAGGATATAGCCCACGATCTTGGAGGCGATCAGCCAGCCCGCCATGGGCGAGCCCGCCGCGATCAGCCAGTCGGCGAGGTTCCCCGTCGTGCGCGCGAGGAAGAGGAAGATGGTGAAAAAGAGCACCGCTTCCAGAACGTTCCAGTAGTTGCGCCTGATCCCGCGGAGGAAATCGTTGGCGACGAAGATGCCCTCCGTCCAGATGAGGTTGCGGATGATATAGCCGCCGCCCGAGATCCCGAGCGCGGCGATGGCGCCCGCGGGGATGAAGAGCACGAAGAACAGAAGATCCATTTCGAACACCGTCATTTCCGCGACGCCGGAAACGTTGGGGATGACGGGATAGCCCACGCCCAGCCCCGCGCCGTAAGGACCGACGATCTGCTGGGTACCCATTGCGAGGATACGCCAGACGATGACTGCGGCGAGCGGCAGGAAAGTGACGAGCATGAGCAGGTTGACAAGCACGAGTTTGCCGAACCTGCCCTTGAAAATATCCCAGAAGAGCGCCCAACGGTTCGTGGGGAGCGTGCTGCGGGCATAGTCCTCGCTCCGCTCCTTCCCCTCCAGCCAACGGGCGATGAGTCCTTTCTTTTCTCTGTCTGCCATGAAGTTTCTCCGAAATAAAAGTGCTTTGCTGCGAAAGCGGAAAACCGCTATCCCGCATATTGTACTACAAATCGCAAAATATTTCAATTGAATTGAGCCAAATTCCTTGATTTTTATGTGACTGTATGGTAAAATTATCTCGCTAAAAAGAGGAGCGGCAGAACATGAGTACCGCGTGCGGAGGAAGAGAATAAGGCTTTTCCGTTATTACGCCCGCGGAAAAGGGTATCGCCGCCGAAGCGTGCCGGACGCCTTATGCGGCGCGCTGGGAGTACGGGAGAATACCTTTATTCCTGTCACCGCCCCCGGTGAAGCGCTTTTTCGGCACTACTGCGAAAGCGAGAGAGGAGCGGTTGCTTCTCTCTGTTTTTTTATAACGTACGCGGCGCGTACGGCGCAGAAAATTCTTATATCGCAAAACATATCATATTATAAGGAGAACACTTATGCAGAAAAAAACGTACCGCGTCGGCATCGTCGGCGCGACGGGCATGGTGGGGCAGCGCTTTGTGACCCTGCTCGACGGTCATCCCCTCTTCACGCCTGCGGCGCTCCTTGCGAGCGCGCGTTCGGCGGGCAAAAAATACCCCGAGGCAGTGGGTGACAAATGGGCAATGAGCTCCCCCATCCCCGCTTATGCGAAGGATATGACCGTGATGGACGCAGAGGCGGACGCGGAAAAACTCGCAGGGAAGGTGGACTTCATCTTCTGCGCCGTCAACATGAAAAAGGACGAGATCAGGGCGCTGGAAGAGAAGTACGCAAAACTTGAGATCCCCGTCGTCTCCAACAATTCGGCGCACCGCGGCACGCCCGACGTGCCCATGGTGATCCCGGAGATCAACGGAGACCACCTCGCCGTCATTGAGGCGCAGCGCAGACGGCTCGGCACCAAACGCGGGTTTATTGCGGTCAAGAGCAACTGTTCGCTGCAATCCTACGTCCCCCTGCTCCATCCCCTGAAAAAGTACGGCATCAGATGCGCCGCCGTAACGACCTATCAGGCGATCTCGGGCGCGGGCAAGACGTTTGCGACCATGCCGGAGATCGTGGACAACGTGATCCCCTATATCGGCGGCGAGGAACAGAAGAGCGAGGAGGAGCCTCTCAAGATCTGGGGACACATCGAAAACGGCGCCATCGTCAATGCGGACGGCCCCGTGATCACCTCGCAGTGTCTCCGCGTTCCCGTATCCGACGGGCATACGGCGGCGGTGTTCGTCTCCTTCGAGAAAAAGCCGACGAAAGAGGAGATCCTCAGAGCGTGGGCGGATTTCGCGGGCGAGCCGCAGGCGCTTGCCCTTCCCTCCGCGCCCAAACAGTTCATCCACTATTTCGAAGAGGATAACCGTCCGCAGCCCAGGCTCGACCGCATGACGGAGAACGGCATGGCAGTGTGCGCGGGCAGACTGCGCGAGGACGTGCTCTTCGACTACAAATTCATCGGACTTTCGCACAACACGCTCCGCGGAGCGGCGGGCGGCGCCGTCCTTTTGGCGGAACTGCTTGCGGCGAAGGGGTATTTTGACTAAAAATTGTTCACGAATTTTCTCGTCCAAAGGGACGACAAAATTCCGTGATCTGAGCAGGAAGTTGCTGACACGGCACTTTGTGCCTGACAGCACCTCCCGCTCTGCGGGCGAACCTTAGGGGCTTACAATTATAGTTCGCCCGCATTCACACCTACCTGAAAGCCGCGTGAGCGGCAAATTGAGGCATACTGCGGAAGGAAACCTTCCTTGTATCTGTATTTATAACGGGTGACGCCTTTTGCAACTATTTACAACAAGGCAACCTTCCTTGCAGGCGAAATTTGAGCAAATCCATTTTTCGCAAGAAGAAAACCCCTGCTTATATCTTTAAGATATAAAAAACACCATACTTTAAAGCGAACGGCAAAAAAAATCCTGAATGATAACGAGGGAGTTCCAATGAAAGGATTCTTAAAAGGCAGCGCGACGGCGATGATCACACCGTTTACCGAGGACGGCGTGAATTTCGACGCGTTCGGAAAAATGATCGAATACCAGATCGAAAACGGCACGGATGCGCTCGTCGTGCTCGGCACTACGGGCGAACCCGCCACGATGTCCGACGAAGAAAAAGAGGCAGTGATGCGCTTTGCGGTAAAGGCGTGCGCCGGACGCGTAAAACTCATTTTCGGCACGGGCGGGAACAACACGGCAAAGGCGGTGCGCATGACCCGCCTCGCCGAGGAGATCGGCGCGGACGGCATCCTCGCCGTAACTCCTTACTACAATAAATGCACGCAGAACGGACTTATCGAGTACTATAAGGCGATCTGCGGCGCGACAAAGCTCCCCGTCATCTGCTACAACGTTCCCTCCCGCACGGGCGTGAACATCCTGCCGGAGACGATGGAAAAGATCGCCGACATTCCCAATATGGCGGGCATCAAGGAGGCGAGCGGAAACATGGCGCAGGTGCTCGATACGGCGATGCGCATCCGCTATAAGTGCGATCTGTATTCGGGCGAGGACGCGCTCAACCTGCCCATTCTGTGCGTGGGCGGCACGGCGGTCATCTCCGTCGTTTCCAACCTCGTGCCCGCGCAGGTGAAACTGCTCACGAAGTGCGTTGCAAACGGCGATCTGACCGGCGCGAACAATGTGAACGATACCCTCCTGCCCCTCATCCATGCGTGCTTTTCCGAGGTCAATCCCATCCCCGTAAAAGCCGGCATGAACATTCTCGGCTTCGACGCAGGCGTACCGCGCGCGCCGCTCACGCCCCTTGAACCCGAGCACTGTGAGCAGCTCAGAAAAGCCATTCAGGAAAACTACCTCGAGGTGAACGCATGAATATCATCCTTATCGGCGCCTGCGGACGTATGGGCAGGAACGTGACGGAAGTTGCCGCGGAACAGGGCGTGAACATCGCCGCGGGCGTGGACGTCGTTCCCGCGCAGCTCGCCTTCCCCCTCTACCGCAGCTTTTCGGACGTACGGGAAGATGCGGACGCGGCGATCGACTTTTCTTCCGCGAGCGGACTTGAATCGACGCTTGCCGTGTGCGAGGCGCGAGGCATTCCCGTTGTGCTCGCCGCGACGGGCTATACGGAGGCGGACGAGGCGCGCATCCGCAGCGCGGCGGAAAAGATCGCCGTGTTCAAGACGGGGAACCTCTCCCTCGGCGTCAATCTTTTGCAGATGCTCGCAAAAAAGGCGGCGCAGGTGCTCGGAGACGCGTTCGACGCGGAGATCGTGGAGCGGCACCATCACAACAAGAAGGACGCCCCCTCCGGCACGGCGCTCATGCTCGCAAAGAGCGTGAACGAAGGGTTCGGCGGCGGCAAAGAGAACGTGTACGGACGGCACGGGATGGTCGGCGAACGCAGACAGAGCGAGATCGGCATCCATGCCGTGCGCGGCGGCACCATCGTGGGCGAACACGAGGTGATGTTCGCGGGCGAGGACGAGATCGTCACCCTCGCGCACTCGGCGCGCAGCCGCAAAGTGTTTGCCTCGGGCGCGCTCAAAGCGGCGGCGTGGCTGCAGGGCAGGGCGCCCGGGCTGTACGATATGGACGATCTGCTCGCAGGGATCGTATAACGTTGCGGATTTATTCAGCGGCACATTGTTCGATGTGCCGCTTTTTGTATGCAATTTCTATGACATCTCCCCCTCCCTTCTTCAAACTGTTGATTTTTTCACAATTACGGAGTATACTATATCTTGTTTCATGGATACGGAAGATAAGGGAGAGCGTTCACATGATCATGCAATACGGCAATTTTGCCTACTTTTTTTACCCGATCTTAGTGATCGCGTTCACCGTCGGCGCATATTTCCTGCTCAGACGGCGGACGGAGCGCACAAAAAGAATCGTGCTGCTTGCAATGATGCTCGTGAATATTTTGCAGCACTTCCTCAAAAAATTCATATATCCCCAATATTGGGGAACGGCGTTCGACTGGCGCATCTGTACGGCGTACAACCTGTGCGCCCTTCTCATCATCATTGCCCCCTTTGTCCTGCTGGGCAGGAGCGCGCTGTGGAAAGACTTTCTCATCCTCTTCGGCACGAACGCGGGGGTCGTGACGATGGCGGTCCCCTACTGGTACATCGGCGAGACGATCTGGCAATGGGACGTGTTCCGCTATTACTTCTGCCACGGGCTGCTCTCTTCGAGCTCCCTGCTCATCGCCCTTCTGGGGCTGCGCAGACCGGACTGGCGGAACTTCTGGAAGATCCCCTTCATGTTCTTTCTGTCCCTCATCCTCGTCTGTTTCAACGATATCGTCGTCTGGGCGGTCAGGGGCGCGGAAGGCGATCTGTGGCAGGTGCTGTACGGCTACAATCCCTGCTGGCTCTTCCACCCCATCGAACAGTTCGGCTTTATCGTACCCGTGATCGACTTCTTTACGCCCGACGTATTCATGGGCGACCTTACAACGGGCGAGCCGTTCACGCCGCTTATGTGGTATTTCATCCCGATGTATCTGCTCATCGCCGTACTTGCGTTCATCATTACGGCGCTCGCAGACCACAAACAGTTTGCGGAGGACTGGCGCACGTTTACCGCATGGCTGCGCCGCGTAAAAGAAAAGCTGAAAAAAGACGGGGCGGACGATACGCAGGAATAACAAAAAAGGGCTGTGCCGAAGCGCAGCCCCTTTTTCAACAGAGGATTATTTGAGTTTTGCAAGCAGCATGGAGGCGCCCGTCACGATGCCGCCCACCATCATGAGATAGGCGCCTGCCGCGGGAGCGAACTTCGTGCCACCAAAATCGCCGGCGTCGACCGCGGGAGCCTGCCCTGCATACGTTGCAGCAAACACGATGACGAGAACTGCCAGAACGACGACGAGCGCCGCGCCGAGGATCTTCACAAGCCCGCCCACGCGGACGATGCCGAGCGAACCGCACACCGTGATCAGACAACCGAGCGCCGTAAGAACGAGCGAAACGATCGCAAATACCTGCACGAGGACGATCGTCATGTCGCCGTCCATCGTCGCTTCGATGATGGAGTAATCTTCAAACAGACCCATGCCGCTAGATCTTGTTTCGCCGATCGCCGTTATAGACGATTCAAAGAAATCGATACACAGCCCAACTACCGCGAGAACCAGCCCGACAATGGAGGCGAGCATAAAGATGAGCCCGAAGAGCCCAAGCTTTTTTGCCTTCTTCTTAGCCATACATATTCTCCTTTTTTTGGAAATTACACATATTATACAACAGATCCTTCAAAAATGGAATACTTTTGGCGCAAATTTTAAAAAAAATTTTATTACTTTACAAAGTGTACGAATATCGTCATATCATTTTACAATCAAGGGCGGAGCGGTTATACGCCCGGACGGAGGTACGGAATGGACTGTTTCACACATGTTGCGTCGCCCTTGGGGCGCCTCACCCTTGCAAGCGACGGCGAGGCGCTCACGGGACTTTGGCTGGACGGACAGAAATACTTTGCCGCTACCCTGCATGCGCCCGCCGACGAGCGGGAAGTTCCCGTGTTCGCCGAAACGCGCCGCTGGCTGAGCGAATACTTCGCGGGGATCCGCCCCGATTTTACGCCGCTCCTGCGCCCGGAGGGCTCCCCCTTCCGCCGCGCGGTGTGGGAGCTGCTCCTTGCGATCCCCTACGGCGAACGGGTCTCTTACGGCGAGCTCGCCGCAATGTATCGGGAACGGTACGGCGCACAGACCTCTCCGCGCGCCATCGGCGGCGCCGTCGGGCACAATCCCGTCTCGCTGATCATCCCCTGCCACCGCGTCGTGGGGAGCGGCGGCGCCCTCACGGGCTATGCGGGCGGCACGGAGCGGAAAGCCTTCCTGCTCGCGCTGGAATCCGCGCACAGATCGGACGCACGGTAAAAAGTAACCCACCAGCTTAGCTGGTGGTTCTTCATTATACTTCGCCTGCGGCTCGTGCCGCCAAAGGCGGGGCGGGCATAGCCCTTGACTACTAGCTCGTGCGCCACGCGCACATAGAACGACCTGCCAGTCAGCGCGTCTGTTACTTGCTACCCGTAAACGGGTCATCTTCCTGCCTTCCCCCTCGGGGGAAGGTGACAGGCGAATGCGTGAGACTGTCGGATGAGGGGTCTTTCACAATTCCCGCCATTATGGATACTTTTACACAAACCCCCTCATCAGTCACCTTCGGTGCCAGCTTCCCCCCAAGGGGAAGCCTTTATTCTTGCTCATCGGCATAAGCCTATTCCTGAACCCCCGGACTATCCGGGGGTTTTCTTTATACAAAAAAAGGAGCCCCGAGAGGCTCCTCTTTTATCTTGCAAGTTCTGCTCTGACCGCGGTGAGCGCGGCGGCGATCACGTCGTCCATATCGTAATATTTGTACTGCCCGAGCCTGCCGCCGAAGAGCACGTTCTCCTCCTTTTCGGCAAGCGCGCGGTAGCGCTCGTAAAGTTTTCCGTTCTTTTCGTCGTTGACGGGATAGTAGGGCTCGTCTCCCTTCTTCCACTCCGCGGAATATTCGCGGGAGATGACCGTTTTGGGCTGCGTTCCGAACTCGAAATGTTTGTGCTCGATGATGCGCGTGTACGGCACGTCGCGGTCGGTATAGTTGATGACCGCATTGCCCTGATAGTTGGGCATATCCAGCACCTCCGTTTCAAAGCGCACGGAACGGTATTCGAGCGCGCCGAAGCGGTAATCGAAATATCTGTCGATGGCGCCCGTGTAAATGACGCGTTTGGCGCGGGCGACGAGCTCCTCCCGCTCATCGAAAAAGTCGCAGCCGAGGCGGACGTCGGCATCCTCGAGCATCTTGGCGACCATGCGCGTGTATCCGCCTGCGGGGATCCCCTGATAGCGGTCGTTGAAATAGTTGTTGTCGAAGGTAAACCGCACGGGAAGGCGCTTGATGATGAATGCGGGGAGCTGGGTGCACGGTCTGCCCCACTGCTTTTCCGTGTATCCCTTGACGAGCTTTTCGTAGATGGTGCGCCCGACGAGGTTGATCGCCTGTTCCTCGAGATTTTTCGGCTCGGCGACGAAGTCCTTGCCGCGCTCCTCCGCGATGCGCGCCTCCGCCTCGGCGGGCGTGAACACGTCGCGCCAGAGCTTTGTGAACGTATTCATATTGAAGGGCAGGTTGTAGCACTCGTTTTTATAGCGCGCCACAGGCTGATTGACGTAATTGTTGAACTCCGCAAACCTTCCCACATAGTCCCAGATCGCCTTATCCGACGTATGGAAGATATGCGCGCCGTAACGGTGCACGTTGATCCCCTCGAGGCTCTCGGTATACACGTTCCCCGCGATGTTCCTGCGTTTTTCGACGACGAGAACCTTTTTCCCCGCGCGCGAAAGTTCATAGGCGCAGACCGCGCCGTAAAGCCCGCTCCCGACAATGAGATAATCGTAATTCATGCTTTTGCTCCTTTGCTTACCGATCAATTATATCCCCTTCCCCCGCGCGTTGTCAAGAGGAATCCGGAAAAAAGCCCGCCGTTTTCGCGGCGGGCTCCCCTTAAAGCTCGTAATGGAGCGGATAGGTCAGATATTTGATCTCGTCGAGCTCGTCGGCGGTCACATAGCCCGCGGGCGCCTGCAGGAGCGACGGGATGCGGTTGACGATCGTCGCGCAGGTATGCTCTACCGTGGCAGGCTTCACGACATGGAACTCGGTATCCGGTTCGCCCTCGATCTTCCAGTCGCACATATCGCCGTCGCCGGCGCCGTACACCTTCCCGATCGTCTCCTCCTCGATGAGGATCCCCTGATAGGTCTCAATGGTGACAACTGCCGACATGCCGATGCACCGCCCTGCTTTGATCGTCTTCCCGAGCGTTGCGCTCGGCATATCCTTATCGATGATATAGGGCACGTTTTCCTGTTTGATGGACTTGATCGTGAGTCCGAGCTTGTTGCAGATGGCTTCCGCAGCGTTCCACGCATAGGAAGGCACGACTTCCGCGGGATGCGCAAGTTCTTTTTCGAACTGCTCTTTGGTGAGGTCGCACCCGTGCGCCTTTGCAAGCGCGAGCCCGTAATCCTCCACATTGTAGCTGTAAGCGCCCTTGATCTTTCTGATGTTGTGGCAGCCGCCCGCGACCATCGCCACCATATTGATCCAGAAAATATCCTGCATGCCGCTGCCCGTCACCGTGCAGTTGTGCTCTTTGGCGAGCGCGTCCAGTCTGTTGGTGAGCTTTGCCGCCGTCGTCCACGGATAGATCGCCTCTTCGCACGTTGTGATCACGTTGATCCCGCGGATGACGCACCGCTCCACCGCCTCGTAAATATCCGAAACGAAACTGAACAGCGTAACGACGGCGACGTCGGCGTCGCACTCGTCGAGCACCTTTTCCGCGTCGTCCGAGATGAGTACGCCCGTCTTGACGCCGAGCTCCGCGTAGTCGCCCACGTCCATGCCGACGACTGCGGGATTCACGTCGATCGCGCCGACGATCTCCGCGCCCTTCTCGTGCAGATAGCGCAAAATATACTTCGACATCTTGCCGCAGCCATACTGTACTACTCTGATCCTCTTCATAACATCACCCCTTATCTTTTTCTGCCGAGGGTAGTATTCCCCCGATGCGCCCTCAGTATACCACGGGAACGGCACGGTGTCAATAGCCGCACGGAAAAAGTTAAGTGATAAATCGGTAAAGCCTCGGGCGCGCCGCGAAAAATTCTTGTAAGATTTTGATGAAAGCGACAAAAACGCTTGACTTGCAATCGCCTTTTTATTATACTAATTGAGCGTTGTCGAAAACGCGCTGCAATGCTGATATGGCTCAGTAGGTAGAGCACGTCCTTGGTAAGGACGAGGTCGCGGGTTCAAATCCCGCTATCAGCTCCATTGACGGAACACCGAAACAAGTTCGGTGTTCCTTTTTTATCGTGATAGCGGGATACCGAAATAACGTGACGCGATTGCGCCTCAGGCGAACAATCGCTATTCCGTCGCTTCGCTCCTTACAAATCCCGCTATCAGCTCCAAAAATAAAGGGGTTCCTTTGGGAGCTCCTTTATTTTTCTGTACGGACATAGCGGGATTTGAGGGTGGAGGCGTGAGCGGGAGCGAACGGGAATTCCCGCGGAGACGGATTTTTGCAAAAAAGATGAAAAAAATCATATTTTTCCCCTCTGTTTTGCTTGCATATTCTGACAAAAAAGACTATAAATAATCCGATCAAAAAAAGGCGGCGCACGGAGAATGGACGGCAGCGTAAAACAATCGGCAAAACAGAAATACGGACACCTGATCCTGGACGCGGTAAAGAGCCATGCGGTACTCATTATTGCGCTCGTTGCGGCGGCAGTGACCTGCATCTTCGTGACGCCGGACGCGGCTTATGCGGACTACTTTGACTTAAATACGCTCTCGTGCCTCTTCTGCACGCTGCTCGTGGTGAACGCGCTCAAACAGCGGCACTTCTTTGAGTGGCTCGCCGTGAAGATCGTGACGGCGTTCGGAAATATGCGCCGCGTGACCTTTGCGCTCGTGTTCGTGACCTATTTCGGCTCGATGGTGATGGCGAACGATATGGCGCTCGTTACCTTTCTCCCCCTCGGGTATTTCGTGCTCTCCTCCTGCGGGCAGAACAGATACACCGCGTTCGTATTCGTCATGCAGAACGTTGCCGCCAACCTCGGCGGAATGCTCACCCCTTTCGGAAATCCTCAGAACTTGTATCTGTACTCCTACTTTGCGATCGGCGCGGGAGAATTTTTCGCCATCATGGCGCTGCCATTTGCCGTGGCGTTCGTGCTCATTGCGGGAACGTGCCTGATCGTGAAGCCGACGCCGGTCAAGCTGGAGACGCAGCCGACTGCCGCGCCGCCCGTATGGCGCATGGTTGTGTACTTTATCCTGTTTGCGCTCTCGGTGATGATCGTGTTCCGCGTATTCCCCTACTGGGTCGGTCTCATCGCCGTCACGCTCGCCGTGCTTATTCTGGAGCCGCGCTCCTTCCTCTACGTGGACTACGGGCTGCTCCTCACCTTCTGCGCCTTCTTCGTGTTTTCGGGAAACATGGCGCGCATTCCCGCTGTAAGCGCCTTTCTGAGCGCCCTCGTGGGCGTTTCGCCGCTGCTCGTCGGGACAGCGACCTGCCAGGTGATCAGCAACGTTCCTTCGGCGGTGCTCCTTTCGCGGTTCACAACGGATTACAGGCACCTGCTGATCGCGGTCAACATCGGCGGGCTCGGCACCCCCATCTCCTCGCTCGCCAGCCTGATCACGCTCGGCGAATACCGCAAACACGACCCGAAGGGAACGCTGCGCTACCTCGGGCTCTTCTCGCTCATCAACTTTTCCTACCTTGCCGTGCTCATCGGCACAAGTTTCCTGAACGACCTGATCTTTGCATAATCAAATCGTTGCACCTATTGTTTCCGCGCAAAAAGGCAAGCGGACGCCGCCGCAGCAGACGTCCGCTTGCCTTTTTTTGTTTCATGCAGTCCTGATGCGGAAGGTGACCGTAACGCCTCCCGCGCCGAGTGCTTCCGCCAGCCCCGCGGGATCGGAGACCGCGCCGAGCGGCGTATAGGCGTAGGAAGTGGAAAAATCTTCGTAAAACAGCACGACGCACGACGACCCGAACAGCATGAGATCGCCGCAGCGGATCCTCTCCGGCTGAACGGACGCGGCGGGCAGAGCCTCTTCGAGATAACAATACTTCTCGTTTCCGTTGAGTTCCCGCATGGAGAGCGTTAGCGGCAGCTTTTGCGCGAACGCCTGCGCCGCGGCGGTATCGGCAAGCGCTGCCGGAAAGACCAGATCGCCGACGGCAATTTCCAACGCGTCATTCATCTCTTCCTCCTGAGACGGTCCGCCCGCTCCGTGCGGCGGCTCCTGCGGCTGCTGTGCGCAGCCTGCCGCCGCAAGCAGCATGCCGAACGCAAGCGCACCGCAAAGAAAACGTTTTATGCGCATCGCCTTCATCCGTTCAGCGCGCTTTTCAGGAACGATCCGATCTTATCGAACGGGATCTTCGAGGTATCGTCGTAAAGATCGATATGGACGGCGTTCGGGACGACGTACAGCTCTTTGGGCTCGTTCGCCTCACGATAGGCGTACTCGGAGAACCACTTGGAATGGGCGTCCGCCCCGACGAGGAAGAGAATGGGCCGCGGCGAAATTTCCGCAATGTGCGCGGCAAGCGGATAGTTCATGAACGCCATGCTGCTCGTCGTGGTGAAATTCCCGCGCGCACGGGGATGATGCCCCCGTTTTGTGGCATAGAAGGTGAACCACTCGCGATCCACACCCGTGACCGAGGCGGGCACTTCGTCGTAGGGCGCCTCGGGGAAAGTCGGGATATACTCCGGCGCGCCTTCGTCGACATCCTTCCATCTGCGCGCGGCGAGCGCGTCAAGCGCGGCGGAGCGTTCGAACGCCGTCATGCCGTCCTCCCATCCTCTTGCCTGTACGCGGGAGATATCGTACATGCTCGCGGTGACGACCGCCCTGATGCGCTTATCCGTCTGCGCGGCGGAAATGGCAAAACCGCCGCTCCCGCAGATGCCGAGCGCCGCGATCTTTTCACGGTCGACAAAGCCGAGCGTGCCGAGAAAATCGACGCCTGCGGAGAAGTCCTCCGAAAAGATCTCGGGCGAAGAGGTGTGACGCGGCTCTCCCTCGCTCTCGCCGTTGAACGACGGGTCGAAGGTGAGCGCTACAAACCCGCGCTTGGCAAGTTCGTCGGCGTACACGCAGGGGCCCTGCTCCTTGACGCCGCCGTAGGGCGCGCCGATGACGACGGCGGGCAGCCGTTTGGTGCGATCCGCTTCCTTTGAAACGTACAGATCTCCCGCCAACGTGATCCCGAAGCGGTTCCTGTAACGCACGTGCGTCCTCTCTGTGCCCGCGCTGAGCGAGGCAATGTAATGTTCCATGTTCATTCCTCCTTTCCTCCGATCGTTCTGATGATTTTTGCGGGGACGCCCGCAACGACGGTATTGGCGGGCACGTCCCTTGAAACGACCGCCCCCGCCGCGATCACACTGTTATTGCCGACGTTCACGCCGGGGAGCAGCGTCGCATGCGAGCCGATCCACACGTTGTTGCCGATGCGAACGGGCGACGGGCGCATGCTGCCGCGGTGCGCGGGCGCAAGATCGTGGTTGAGCGTTGCGATCACGACCTGATGCCCGATGAGACAGTCATCGCCGATAAAGATGCCGCCCTGATCCTGAAAACAGCACCCCGCATTGATGAACACGCGCCTGCCCAGGCGGATATTCCTTCCGAAATCGGTGTAAAAGGGCGGGAAGAGTCTGAAATCGCCGTCGATCTCCTCCCCGATCAGCCGCGAGAAAAGCGCGCGCAGTTCGTCGTCCGTGTGAAAGACATTGTTGATCTCGCAGGTGATCCGACGCGCGTCTTCTGCCGCCGCGACCATAAAACGATGAACTGCGCTCCCCGCCGTCAGATATTCCCCGCGCGCCGTGAGCGCCCTGTATTCCTCGAAATCCATCCGCATTCTCCTTGCGCCTCCATTATAAAGGCGCGGGAAACGCATGTCAAATACATATATTGCATGGTATTCCATAGTTGACAGCTATGGTTTTTTATATTATAATCATAATATAAAACACACGGGAGAATGCAATGGAACTTCGGGAATTACGTTACTTTCTGGCGGTGGCGCGGGAACAGAACATCACAAAGGCGGCAGAGGCGCTGTATATTTCGCAGCCCTCGCTCTCCAAACAGATGCAGAACCTTGAAAACGAGATCGGCCGCCCCCTCTTTGCGCGCGGGAGCCGCAAAGTAACGCTGACCGAGGCGGGCATTCTGCTCAAAAAGCGCGCCGAACAGCTCCTGGAGCTTTACGAAAAGACGGAACAGGAACTCGCCGCGCCCGAAGAGACGGTGTGCGGCGAAGTGCGCATCGGCGGCGGAGAGAGTTATGCGGTGCAGACGGTGATGCGCGCCGCAAAGCAGATACAGGAGCGCTATCCGCACGTCACGTTCCGCTTTTTCAGCGGCGACGCCGACGACGTGACCGAAAAACTCGAGCGCGGGCTCATCGACTTCGGGATCGTGGTAGACCTTGCCGACATCGCGCAGTACAACGCCCTGCGCCTCCCCCTTGCCGACCGCTGGGGCGTGCTCATGCGGCGGGACAGTCCGCTGGCGGAAAAAGAGGCGATCGCTCCGGACGACCTGACGGGACAACCCATTCTCGCCTCCAGGCAGATGCTGGAAAAGAAGGGCATGATCAATGAATGGATGCGCAGGATCGGGCGGATGGACGTGCGCGCGACGTTCAACCTCGTCTATAACGCCTCCGTCATGGTACAGGAGGGCGTGGGATATGCCATTACCTTGGAAAAGCTCATAAACACAACGGGCGAAAGCACGCTGTGCTTCCGCCCGTTGGATCCGGAGGTCGTGACAAATCTCGACCTCGTATGGAAAAAACATGCCGTCTTCTCGAAGGCTTCGCAGATCTTCCTCGAAGAGTTCCGCTCGCTCGCGCAGGAAGTCAGATCGTTTTGAACCGCCCGAGCGCCTTCATGATCTCCACATAGACGAGCGGAGAAACGGAGAGCGCGATCATGATGAGCCAGTGCCGGACGCCGAGCGGAACAAGCCCGAAGAGCTGCGCCACGGGCGGCACGGCAGTGATGAGCACCATGACGACGGTGCCGAGCAGCGTGGTGCCGACGACGAGCCGATTCACCCCCATCCCGCGCCTGAACGCGGAGTAGCGGCTGCGGCAGTTATAGACGTGCACGACGGTCGTCAGCCCCATGACGAAGAACGTCATCGTCTGCGCGACGGCGACGGAGGGCGCGACCCCGCCGATCGGGCAGTACATGCCGACGCACATGGGAATGAGCGTGACGACGGTGAACACCGCGGTGATCTCGATAATTTTTGTGACGAGCCCCTCCGAGAAGATACTTGTCCCCCTCTTCACGGGTGGCTTTTTCATAATATCGGGATCGGCTTTTTCGAGGCAGAGGCTGAAACCGGGGATCCCGTCGCACGCCACTTTGATAATGAGAAGCTGCAGCGCGGTAACGGGCGATCCCCACCCGAAAATGAGCGAGAAGAGCACGATCGTAAGCGCGGAAAAATTACAGCCGAGCATGGAATAGAGCGATTTGCGGATATTGGAGTACACACGGCGACCCTCCTCCACGGCCGTGACGATCGTGGCGAAATTGTCGTCGAGCAGGATCATATCCGCCGCCTCCTTCGCAACGTCCGTCCCCGATCCCATCGCAATGCCGACGTCCGCCGCTTTGAGCGCCGGCGCGTCGTTCACGCCGTCGCCCGTCATGGCGACGACCTCCCCCGCCGCACGGAATGCCTTGACAATGCGGATCTTATCTTCCGGCGAAGTGCGCGCAAATACGCGGTAATCCCCGATGACGGCGGCGAGCTGTTCATCGGAAATCGCGCGCAGTTCCGAGCCGTTCATGACCTTTTTATCGCCGTACAGGATGCCGATGCGTTCGGCGATCGCCCGCGCGGTATCGAGGTGGTCGCCCGTGATCATCACCGTCTTGATGCCCGCCTCTTTTGCGACCGCGACGGCGTGCGCGCTCTCTTCGCGCGGCGGATCGATGATGCCCGCAAGCCCGCCGAACGTGAGCCCGCTCTCCAGCGCCTCCGCACTGCGCGGCGGTTCCCGATCATACGTTTTATACGCCACGCCGAGCACGCGGAGCGCCTCGCGTGCGAAACGGTTGTGCGCGGAGAGAAGCGCACCCTGCAGGGCATCGTCCGGCGCGATGCGGATGCGGTCGACGGCGCCCTTTGTGACGGAGAGATACCCGTCCGCCGTGCGGTAGAGCACCGTCATGAGCTTGCGCGACGAATCGAAGGGAAGTTCGAAGATCCTTTCCGCGGTACCCATGTCCGGGACGCCGCACGCGGCGGCAAGCTCGGCGAGCGCCCGTTCCGTGGGGTTCCCGACGGCATTTTCCCCACCCATGTCTGAGGCAGAGGCGAGCAAAAACAGTTTCAGAAGACGTTTTTCCGCATCGCCGCACGCCGCGGCGTCGCACACGCCGCCCTCAGCCGTCCAGAGCTTCTGCACGCGCATTCTGTTCTGCGTGAGCGTTCCCGTCTTATCCGAACAGATGACGGAAATATTCCCGATCGTCTCGACGGCGACCGGAGTACGGACAACGGTGTTCTTTTTTGCCATGCTGCCCACCCCGTACGAGAGCGCGATGGTGACGACGACGGGCATGACTTCGGGGATCGCCGCAACGGCGACGGAGACGGCGACCATGAGCATATCGGGAACGGGAAGGCGGTACAGCCAGCCGATGAAAAGCGCCAAAAGCGCGCCCGCAAACGCAACGACAGAGAGCACCTTCCCGAGCTTTTGCATGCGCTCCTGCAGGGGCGAGAGCTTCGTTTTTTCCGCTGCAAGCAGCCCCGCGATGCGCCCGATCTCGGTATGCGCTCCCGTGCGGCAGACGACCGCGCGCCCCTTTCCGCTCACGATGAGCGTGCCCGAAAAGACCATATAACGGCTGTCTGCCGCCGATGCGTCCTCCTCCGGCACAAACGCCACGTCCTTGACGGAGGGTTCGCTCTCCCCCGTCAGGAGCGATTCATCCGCGGCAAGTCCCGTCTCTTCCAGAAGGCGCGCGTCGGCGGGCACGCGGTCGCCGGCGCCGAGCAGGATAATATCGCCCGGGACAAGCAGCTCCGCGTCTATCCGTTCGGCTTTCCCGCCCCGCACAACGCTGCACATCTGAATGTTGTACTTGCGGAGCGAGTCGACCGATTTTTCCGCCTTGATCTGCTCGCGCACCGAGAGCACGATATTGAGCACGACGATAAAGGCGATGACGACGGGCTCCGTGAAATTATCGGGATGCGTCGTGAGAGCGATGTAGAGCGAGAGCGCGAACGCCACGCAGAGAATGATGATGGTGATATCCCTGAAACACCCGAGAACATGCATGAGCACGCTCTTGCGTTTTCCGCGCGCGAGCGCGTTACGGCCGTGCTCTTTAAGAAGAGCAGCGGCCTCCTCCTCTGAAAGTCCCCTCTCCGCGCGCCCGCCGAGCGCGGCTGCGAGTTCTTCGGGTGGCAGTCGTTCGTACATATCTCCTCCTTCCGCACGGGATCTCCGCGCGGCGCCGGCGAAAAAAAGGAGCCAAGCAACCAACCATGAAAGCCTGCGGCTGGTCTCCTGACTCCGAACGCACCCCATCCGGCGACGGGATGCGCAAGTTTTTATGAAACTGATACTATCCTAACAGATTTTTCCGCGGATGTCAAGCGCCTGCACATACTTTTTTGTTTGACAGACGGGCGGCGCATCCACTATAATCATAGCAAGGAGAAAACCATGTTCGAAACGCTCTTGTTCGACCTTGACGGCACCCTCACCGACCCCTTTGAGGGCATTACGAACTCCGTCGTGCATGCGCTCGGAAAATTCGGGATCGCGGTGGAAGACAGGCGCACGCTCACGAAATTCATCGGCCCTCCCCTCTTCGATTCCTTTACGCATTTCTACGGCATGGACGAGGCGGCTGCCAGGCAGGCGATCGCATACTACCGCGAATAATTCGAGACGACGGGGCTCTTCGAGAACGCCGTCTACCCCGATATCCCGCCCGTACTGGAGGAACTGCGCCGCCGCGGCAAGAGGCTCGTTGTGGCGACTTCCAAGCCCGAAAAGTTCGCCGTACAGATCATGAAACATTTTTCGCTGGACGGCTATTTTTCGCTGATCGCAGGCGCGACCCTGGACGACACCCGCATCAAAAAAGCGGACGTGATCGCCTATGCCCTTGCAGAGAGCGGCGCCGACGGGCGCAGCAGCGCGATGATCGGCGACCGCGAACACGATATTTTCGGCGCGAAGGCGAACGGGCTGTATTCGGTGGGCGTGCTGTACGGATTCGGCAGCCGCGCGGAGCTTCTCCGCGCCGGCGCAGACGCGATCGCCGCCACGCCGCATGCGCTCCTCAATATTCTGTAAAACTCATACCTGCAAGAGGTTTTTGAGCGTTTTCCCGAGATCGGCGGCGATACACACGGAGCGGGACGAGATCTCCTCGGGCGCGTAGGCGATCTCCAGATTGACGCAGACGTAGCGCGCCGTTTTGTTACGGTAGGTCATCTGCCAGAACGGATACTTGATGATGCCCGGCGTGTTCATTCCGACGCCCAGTTCCAGAAAGAGGATGTTCCCCTTTTTGTGCGCATCGAGGAACTGTTTGTAGCGCGCGCAGGCCGCATGCCAGCCATCGTCCTCCACAAAGGTATCGTCGGAGCGCAGGTTGACCGACATGGGCTTTCCGCAGACGGGGCAGCGCGGGATGTGTCCGGAAGGGATCTTCATATCCTTCTGCTCTTTCAGCATCGCGCGGATCGCCCGCTCGTTGTCGTACGTCCTGTGATGGCAGGGCACCGAACACTGAAAGAGCCCGTAGTCGCCCTGCGTATAAAAGAGGCGCGCCTTATCGAACCCCGCAGTCTGAAAACGGTGGTCGACGTTGGTGGTGAGCACGAAATATTCCTTCCCCTTGAGGAGCGCAAGCAGGTCTTCGTACGGCTTGCCCGCGGGCTGATCGTAGCGATTGATATAGATATAGCGCGACCAGTACGCCCAGAACTCCTCCGGTGCGGGAAAGGGATAAAAGCCGCCCGCATACATATCGTGAAAACCGTATTTCTCCTCGAAATCGGAAAAATATCTTTGGAATCGTTCGCCCGCGTAGGTAAATCCCGCAGCGGTCGAGAGCCCGGCGCCCGCACCGACGAGCACGGCGTCCGCCTCGCCGAGCCACTCCTTCACTCTTTGCAGTTTTTCTCCGTCGGGCGGCACGCTCGCCGAAAAATTTCCTTCCATATCATCTCCTCCCGGATACAGGCATACAGCCCGCGGAACCCCGCGGGCTTTTGCATGCCTCTTTGCTCGTTTTTACTCCCCGATGACGGAAAAACGCTTTTGGATGTGGTTTGCGTTTTCGATCTCGTCGATCATGGCGATCGCATAATCGGCATAGCTGATGACGCTCTCACCCTTGGCGTTGACGAAGTACTCCTCGCCGCCAAGAAGATATTTCCCCGTGCGCGCGCCGTCCGCACGGAAATCGCCCGCGGGAGAGAGGAACGTCCATTTTACATCACTGCGCTTACGGAGATCGTTCAACGCTTCCCCCTGCATATTGGCAAGGGGCTTGAAGACCTCGGGGAAACTTTCAAGATCCTTCACCTGCACGGTGTGCTCTTTGTTGACGTACAGGCTCCCCGCCCCGCCGACGACGAGCAGGCGGACTTCCGTCCCGCTCAGGATATCGCACAGGTGCCTGAGCGACGTTCTGTGCAGGGGGAGCGTATCGGGCGTCCATGCGCCGAACGCGTCGATCACGACGTCGAACCCGATGAGATCTTCCCGCGTAAGATCGAACAGATCTTTTACGACCTTCTTTGCGGCGAGGATGACTTCGTCGCTCTCCCTGCGGACGAAACCCGTCACTTCATACCCGCGGGAGACCGCCTCCGAAACGAGAAGTCTCCCCTCTTTTCCTGCCGCGCATACGATGGCTACCTTTTTCATAATAACACCTCACAAAAAAATATTTGATGTAACCTTATCGATTACAACCATAGTATAGCAGGCTTTTATTGTAATGTCAATAGTTACAACGCAATTTTTCAAATTTTTTCCGAAAAAATTTTGATGAAAAAAACCGCCCTTTCGGCGGTCTTTTCGTGCGTCAGTTCAGCTTGGTCTGCAATTCCCGCGTGATATCGAGAAGCGTGACCTTTTTGAGCTCGTTCTCCATCGCCCGCTGCGCGTCGGCAAGGTGACAATCGAGCACGGCGTGGATGTTCCGCCCAACGGGGCAGGCGGGATTTGGATTCTCGTGGAAGTGAAAGAGGTCGCCGTCCACGCACTCCACCGCGCGGTACACGTCGTACAGCGTGATATCGGAAAGATCGCGGACGATGCTCGCCCCGCCGCTGCCCGCTCTGACCTCCACCATGCCCGCCGCCTTCAGACTGAGCAGCGTGCGGCGGATGATGACGGGATTGACCTGCACGCTCGCCGCGATGAAATCGGAAGTCGTTTTCTGATCTTTGAACGTATGAATGACGAGCAGCGTGTGCACCGCCACCGTGAAACGGGAAGATATCTGCATAAAAAGGCTCCGTTTTTGTACTTCAAACAAAATTATAGCGCGGTTTCATTGTAATGTCAAGAGTTACTGCAAGGAGAGCGCCGTGAACCCGCCCGTTTTCAATAAAATCCCGCAAGCGGCATATACTGCTAACGTGAAATATCTTCTGTTTACGGGCGGCGGGAGCGCGGGGCATGTGACCCCCAACCTTGCCGTGATGCAGGAACTCAAGGGCGCCTGCCGCCTCGCCTATATGGGCACGAGCGGCATTGAGCGCACGCTCGTCGCCTCGCTCGGATGCCCCTATTTTTTGGTGGAGTGTCCCAAACTCGTGCGGTCGCTCACGCCGAAAAATCTTGCGCTGCCCTTCGCTCTGCGCGCGGCGCAAAAGAACGCGCTCCGCATACTGGAGCGCGAAAAACCTGATCTGGTGTTCGCCAAAGGCGGTTATGCAAGCTATCCCGCCGTGTGGGCGGCAGCGCGGCTCGGCATCCCCGTGCTCACGCACGAGAGCGACCTTACCCCCGGGCTGTGTACGCGCATGGTCGCAAAGCGGTGCGTACACGTGCTGACCTCTTTCCCCGAGACAGCGGAAAAATTCAGAAACGGCGTGTGCGTCGGCTCCCCCATCCGCCGCGAGATCTTCGGAAGAGAGCGCGCCGCGGCGCGGAGCAGGTACGGATTCCGCGACGACATGCCCGTGCTGCTCGTTCTGGGCGGCGGGAGCGGAAGCCGCGCGCTCAACGAGGCGGTGAACGCACGCCTCGACGAGCTCCTGCCCCGCTTTCATATTCTGCAGCTCTGCGGCAGAGGAAATGTTGAGGCGGCGCCGCAGGGCTGCGTGCGGCTGGAATTCGAGCGCGATATGGGCAGCGCCTACGCGTGCGCCGACATTGTATTGTCGCGCGCGGGGAGCAATACCCTCTTCGAACTGATCGCCCTGAAAAAGCCCGCTCTGCTCGTGCCGCTCGAGCGCTGTTCGCGCGGCGATCAACTGAAAAATGCGCGTTACTTCGAGGAAAAAGGGCTGTGCGCCGTTCTGCCCGAGCGCAGACTCGGCGAACTGCCTTCCGCGCTCCTGCGGCTGTACGGCAGTGCGACGGTGCGCGGCGCGCTCGCGGCATATACCGTCGGGAACGGCACGCAGCGCATTCTGCACGAGATCGAAGCGGCAATGGCATAACTTACCCCGCAGACGGCGCAAGGGAATATCCCTTGCCGAAAATATCGCCCTGCAAATAGACGTTCGGGACGTCGCCGATGAGTACGCTCTCGGCGATGAGCACCTGCGAGATTGCCGAAAATGCGTGCGTTCTCCCGGGGAGGACGACGGACATATCGGAGATGAGTTCCAGATAGACGGAGTGTTTCGTCTGATTGACGCCCGCCGTCTCGAATCCCGAAACAAACCTGCAAGTGACGGAGGAAACGGATACGATCTTCATGTTCACTTCCGCGCCGAAACCCGCCCATGCGGCGATGCCCGTGAACGCGCCGAGCGGGATATCCACGCCGCCGTCGCACATCTGCGCCAGAAGCGCCTGCGCGGCGTACGCCGTTTCGCGGGCGATGCGGTTGATCGCGGACGCATTGGAAGTGAGCGCGCGGATCTTCCCGTCGGGATCCTGTTCCACGCGCACAAGGTCGTCGTACTGCGCGCCGCTCAGCGACGCCAGCACCGCCTCGTTGACCGCCGTTGCGGCATTGGCGCGCATCTCCCCCTCTGCCACAGAAACGAGCACCCCGGTAATATTCACATGCATGCACACGATCAGGACGATGAGCCCCGCCGCGACGGCGCAGAGCATGACGCGCCGCCTGATCCTGTTCCCTCTCGAACGATACTTCACCCTCTATTGTATGCGCGCGCAGGTACGGGAATACACAGACAGGGGCGCGGGAAGACTCTTGGTTTACGCCCCCCGGCGGGTGTGGGTTTGTTTTGTTTTGCAAAATAGGGTGGTTTGGTGTGTGGCATAACCAACCGGGCGGGGGGGGTAGGGT
>ERZ1090879.431-NODE-431-length-26660-cov-48.906860_pt1 | contig 26660 bp, 25 predicted proteins | sample MGYA00478472_ERZ1090879 | MGnify/ENA primary metagenome ERZ1090879 (study PRJEB33644, sample SAMEA5815723) | chicken gut metagenome | biome: Chicken; feature: Gastrointestinal Tract; material: Caecum | place: Ireland | collected 2019-01-01 | study: A study of the... | reverse complement strand
TCCCCCGGCATACCCTGCCCTGGCCCCGCATACCTTTTAGAAAAGAATGACCAGGGGCACCCGGGAAGCCGCGCATCCCGCAAGCCGTCCCCTTGGCCTGCCCCGGAAGCGCCGCGCCCTTTGGCGGCCGTCCGGGCCGGCGGGGGCGGGCGATGCCGCGCCCTTCGCCGGCGCCCCTGCGGGGAGGGATGGATAGCATGAAAGGCGATCCCGTCCAGCGGGCCGTCCTGCTGGGGGAGTACATCGTACAGCACGGCGCCACCGTCCGGGCAGCGGCCGCCGCCTTCGGTTACAGCAAGTCTACGGTACACAAGGACGTCATAAATACAGGCGGTTTACATGGCGTATAAAGTGACGTATCAGCATTGATTTGCAAGAAAAGATGAAACTCCCCTGCGGCGGGCTTGGCACAGCCTACTGCAGGGGAACTTTGTTTGCTATTTGATCTCTACGCTTTGATGTGCCTAGCCTGCCGGAAACCGGCGTTTTGATTCGGGGCTACATTGCAGCATCGAAACCTTCAGATACCTGCTGCGGCATTCTGGCCTGCCAGACGGCCAAAGGTCGCGCTGCGACCTGCTGCTGCACCAGACATCAGGTTGGGGTAGCTGTGGGAGAAGTAGTTGCCGCTCATATCGCCGATCACATACAGGCCGGGAATAGGCTGGTAATTGGCATCCAGAGCGTGCATGTTGTCGTCAATTTGGATGCCATCCATCGTGCAGATCAGATAGCCACCGCACTGACGCACCCCATAGAACGGTGCTTCGGTCAAAGTAGACAGACGGTAGCTCTCCTTGCCAAAGTCCGTATCCTCCCCGTTGGCTGCCAGCTCATTGTAATGCTCCACCGTAGCGGTGAAAGTATCTACCGGCAAGCCCAGTTTTTCTGCCAATTCCTCTACGGTATCAGCTTGGACGATGTAGCCCTGCTCTTCCAGGTCTTCGTTCATGCCGATAACAGTCTCCATCGGGAACACCGGCGCAGTGCCGTTGACATGGGGATAGAGACGGCTGCAGCCATGGGTTGCAAACTTTTCGCAGTCCTCGGGATACTTGGAGTCCCAGATGGTGCAGTAGGTATGATGGGGCTGGCTTGCGGCAGCGTGAAGGACCATATCATAGGGCAGGTATTCGTTGATAAAGCGTTCGCCCTTCAGATTCACCTTCAGGAAAGGCTGGCTGCCCATCCAGAACATCATGCCGTCGCTGGCCTTGCCCGGTTCGCCTGCATAATCAGGTTTGACTGCGCCCCGGTCAAAGATCATGGCGGTGTGAGTGGTGTCCATAATGGCTCCGGCCCACAGACAGGCTTTGATGCCGTCGCCTTTCGCGCCGGGCTTGGAGTAATTGACGCAGGTCTGCTCGACGCTCTGGGGCTGCAGGGCTTTCATCATTTCCTCGTTGCCGCTGTAGCCGCCGCATCCCAGAATGACGCCCTTACTGGCGTTGATACGCAGGTAACTGTCGTCGGCATTCTTGGCAATAATGCCAGTAACCCGTCCGCTGCCGTCCTTTTCCAGTTTGACCATGGTGGTCTCGTAACGGACGGTCAAACCATGGCCCTCGGCATAATCCAGAACCGCGTCCATGGCCAAAGTCTCGGTATAATTATCTGTGTACTGGATGCTGTGCCCCACGTCCAGATACTGATAATTGCTGGTCTGGTGCTCATCGATCTCATGACGGAAAGAAATGCCGCTTTCCGCCAGTACATTGGTATACCAGTCGATGGTTTCGCCGCTCCTGTCTGCCCAGAGTTTCGCAAGGCTGTAGCGGGCATAGCCCTGGCTCCAATCACAGATATAGCGGGCCGCCACCTGTTTGTCCACATCTGCACCATCGACCAGCTGTTCACTGGAACCGCAGGCGGCCAGCGTGTCACGGATACCGCTGGCCATATCGTGGCCAAACCGATCGATCAACAGGGTATCTGCCCCTGCCTCCGCAGCAGCTGCCGCAGCAAAGCAGCCGGAGGAACCGGCGCCTACCACCAGCACTTCGCACTCTACAGTCTCAGTGATGTCAGCTTCATCAACAACAGGTTCTTCCCCCAGCCAATCAGCGCTGGCTTCCTCTTCCAGAGGCTGTTCGGCAGGATTGATGGCTCCACCCGACGCCTGACGGATACAGTCGGCCACCGCATTCTGTACCGCCTTGCTGGTGACAGTCGCGCCGCTTACCCCATCGATCTGGCTGGTCTGAGCCGCCATAATCTGCTCCACAAGGGTATCTTTGGCTGCTTGGCCAATGTTTGCGGTCTCGCCGGAAAGGTCCAGCTCCACTCCGGTGATAGCGTTGGCATCAAAGGTCACTGATACCGAAATCTCACTCATCCCCTTGGCAGTAGCGGTATAAGTACCGGGAGTATAGATTCCTGCACCGGATGAAGATACACTGGACGCTGTGCTGGAAGCTGCATTGCACGCCGCCAGCGCCCCTGCCGTGACGCTGCCCATTGCTGCAGCCGATGCCAGTTTCAAAAAACCTTTGCGCGAAATTTTTTTCATAGTATTCTTCCTCCTCTTTGGTCTGAGCTCGACACAGCCCGTTTATATTTTAACAATACCATCTTTACAGCCTCATGGAAAGCAGTTATAATCTTCTTATAAACGCAAGTAAAACCTGCTTTTGTACAAAGGAATTCCGCCATGACCATTCAACAGCTCCGTTATTTTCTGGCTCTCTGTCAGGACCTCAATTATTCTCATACCGCTGCCCGGCTCTATCTGTCCCGGCAGGCCTTGCGGCAGAGCATCTCCGCCCTGGAACAGGAACTTTGCGGCGCACTTTTTGCCAATGACCGCAACCATCTGTCACTGACCGAAAAAGGCGAATCTCTTCGCAATCTGGCCGCTCCGGTGGTCGCCCAGTTCGACGTCATGTGTACCCAGGCTTACCGCACCCTGGTGACTCACCCGCCGGTGCATCTGGGGATCAGCAAGGCTCTGATTCCCGACTACCTTCCCTCTTTGGGAGACTATCTGACCCAATTCCGGCAAAGCTATCCCGGTATTTCTTTAGAGCTGTCTGCCATGGAAAACGACGCCGTTCCCGAAGAACTCGCCTCCGGCCGACTGGACGCGGGTCTGGTTATGGACACTGGTAAGACGGCGCCTGGTCTGACCCGTACCCCTATAACCGAGCACAACTTCGCCTTGCTGATAGCCCGGAATAGTCCTTTTTGGAAACGCCAAAGTATTGCCCCGCAAGAGCTGTCCGGACTCTCTATCTTGGTTCCCAGCCTGTCAGACTGGTTTCTTGACCCACTTCGGAAGGTGTTTGCCGCAGCTGGATCAACTGTTTCCTTCCAGCTTGGTGTCAGTTTTTATCAGGTCGTCTATGCCGCCCGGGAATACGGTGCGGTAGGCATCACTCGGGCCGAACATACACATATCTCAGAAACAGACAGCCTGCGGGAACTGCCTTTAACAGGTGCCCCCCGCTTATATACAGCATTTTTAACGAAAACCGGTTCAGAAGACCACTGTCTTAACTTATTGAAACGGGATCTGCACCAGAAATTGAAGCAAAACATGTAATGATTCATCAATAAAATCCGTATGCTTGCGGTTTTCCGGTCGGAGCATACGGGTCTTTTTGGATATCTGTACTTTTAGAAGCAGTAAGGGCGGAAGGCGCAGCTCACTACGGGGAAGCTTTTTCTCAAACGTTTATGCAAAGTCAATTTTTCATTCTTTCTCAGGCAACAGCAGACAAACCACGGCACGTTAATCCCATTTTTCCTGCAGCAGGAAGTCCCGGATGTTACAGTGCTTGATTCCATCACGGCTCATATCAAACTCATCCAAGGTGACAACGTACTTGGGAAAGTTGTCGCGGATTCGACTGTAGACACCAAACTCCCGCTGAATGGTCTCCTCTGAAGCCAGCAGATAGGCCACCTGAATATACAACTTTTGCCCTTGCTGTTCGCAGACAAAATCGATTTCTTTGTCGCCCACCTTTCCCACCGTAACCGTATAACCCCGGCGCAGCAGTTCCATATAGACAATGTTTTCCAGAACCAAATTGATATCCCGCAAATTGCCGCCAAAAACCGCCTCCCTTACGCCGTGATCTGCTACATAGTATTTTTCGTTGACTGTAAGGATTTTCTTGCCCTGTATATCCTGGCGCTTGACTTGATAAAATAAGAAAGCGTCTGTACATGCCTTGAGATAGCCAAGCACCGTTTCCGGAGCCACGGACCGTCCCTCGCTTTTCAGGTACTTGGAAATGGCCGTGGAGGAAAAAACCGTGCCGATGTTGGCTGTCACATAAGCAATGATCCGCTCCAGCATATCCACATCCCGGACGTTGTTGCGCTTGACGATATCTTTCAGCTCCACCGAATTGAACAGGTCCCGCAGATACTGGCGGCTGGCCGTTTCATCGTAACGAAGATTGGCGAGGTACGGCATTCCCCCCAAAGTCAGATACTGATTGAAGCATTGACGAACGTCCGCTTCGGGGCGGATGGTATGATACAGCTCCACAAATTCTGCAAAAGAGAACGGGTAGATCACAAACTTTACATAGCGCCCAGCCAGATAAGTAGCCAGTTCCCCAGAGAGCAGTTTGGCATTGGAGCCAGTGATATAGATGTCACAGTCCAATTCTACCCGGAAAGAATTGATACATTTTTCCCAGGCTTCTACCTCCTGAATCTCATCAAAAAAGAGGTATACCTTCCCTTTGACTCCAGCTGTACGGCGGATGATCTCATCATGGAGAGCCGCAGCCGTGCAGAAAGGCGCATTGCTCATATTTTCAAAGTTGATCGAAATGATTTGGCTGCCGTCCACGCCGGAAGAAAGCAGTTCCTCCTGGATAAGTCCCATCATGACCGACTTACCACAGCGGCGAATACCGGTCAGGACTTTCACCAACTCCGTCCCAATAAAAGGCCGAATGCGGCGCATATAGCTTTCTCGCTTAATCAAAGTATCAACTCCTCTCTCCTTTTTATAAGGATATCACAGGTATGATGAAATTTCAATCGCAAATTTTGCATTTTATAAGTTATAACCGTCAAAACACAAATTTTAATCCGCTTTGCAGTACTTACCTTTCGTTTTATCAAAGTATAAGCTAAGTTATCACCCTTCGCAGTGAACATTCACTATTCGGAGTGAACATTCACCGAATAAACTCTCCCTACCATTTCTCCTTGCAGAATTCCAACACGGAAGCCAATATGCATGCCCATTTCTCGTCAGAATCTTATGTTTATGCTGTGATCTTTCGCAAAACCGTCTTGTGCGGTATGATAATAGACTCCTACAAGATACACATTTCGCCGCATCGCCTCACAACCGGTCATGAACAAAATCATAAAATCATTGTGAAGGAAGTTATTTCAAGTGAATCTCCATTCTGTCTTATACCGTTTCACTTCCCTCACAGGAAAGGGGCAAGCCAAATGTGCTATTATGACATTGAAGAAGATGATCTGGATGGTTTACCCAGTATAATAACGCCCGCCATGGCTGCGGATACCCTATGTGTTCACGTCAACACAATCTACAACCTGCTCCGATCAGGGAAAATGATCGGCTTTCGGATGGGCGCTGCCTGGCGTATCCGCAAAAAAGACCTGCTGGAATTTTTGCGGCAGGGCGGGAGTTTGATTTCTTAAGCAAAAAGCTGTATGCAGTTTTGATACCTGCATACAGCTTATCTTTTGTCTGGTTTTACGCAAGCACTTTGCCTTCTTTGTAGCACTCGTAGATATACTCCCTGGACTGATAATAAAAATCGGTGTTGTAATCTGAAATAACAGCATCCATCCAGGAGGTATAGACTTCCATCAGGCATTCTATGATGCGTCCTTCGTCATCGCCGCAGACATCCTCGATCAATCGTTCATATACTTCACCAATATCCCAATAGTCGGGCACGGTGTAGCGGCAAGCGGTTACGTTGTCAAAATCACCACGAGGAATGCTATAATTTGTAACAAAATCATCCGCGGTTTTTTCAATCGGCTCGCAGTGGAAAATATCTGCGTAACGATAAATGTGGTCGATCGTTGCGCTCCCCAGAAAACGCACCAGTTCAGACCGCTTTAACTTCTGCCTGCGGCCTATAAACTCAATCAGGCTGCAAGTGTAAAAGAGAGCGCTGTTATTTTTCATTTCGTACCACACTTCCTTTCACAAAGGACAACGTTGTCAAGGCACGAGCCGTATGGAAGCTGATCTGATGGGTAGGATGTTTGAATTTTGCCAGAGCCCAAAATGCCTCCCGGCTGATCTTCCCATCCACAAAGTTCTGCACATAATTGAAAATGGTGTCATTTGCCATCGGGCCTTCCACAATATCGTAGTCGTGAGACTTGCCCAAGCGGCATTGTACAATAAAATCCAGCCATTCCTCTGTCATTTCAGGGAAACGTTTGACCTTCAGGCTTTCATCCGGTGTATAAAGATACTCATTCAGATAGCCCACACCATCAAATCGAGTGGCCCAGCGGATAGCCTGTTCCGGGAGCAACGTACAATAGAAACCAAAATAAAAATCCTTATTGTATTTCTGAACCCGAATTTCAGGTGATTCTACGATCACTTTACTGCCATGGTATAAATGCATTGCAATGTACCCTTACAACTGATTTTATCAGCGTTTTCATCACAAAATAAGCTTGCCAACATTACGATTTCAGCACCACCTGGCACTCCTTTTCCCAGAAGGCAATGCCGTATTTCAGGATGGTTTTCATCCCGCGGCGGCGCAGGGCTTCGGCGTATTTTTTCTCCTCGATCTGAGCCAGAGCTTTGGCGCAAGCGGCTTCCAGATTGCCGTCCTCGGCGTATTTCAGTTCGATGACCATCCCCAGCCGCTCCGGCGTGGCGACCGAGATATCGCTGTACCCGATGCCCGTCTCCGCATTGGAGCGGACGATCCAGCTTCCCTGGCTTTGCAACAAACCCAACAACATCCCGTGGTAGAAGTTCTCTTTCATGCTGCTCCGTACCGCCGTATCCCGCACGCTGATGGAATCCCACAGGTAATCGTGCAGCATATCCTGGATGGTGGCCACATCCCCCTTGGGGAAGGCCTCACAGAAGCGGTTGATGCGGGAGGTATCGGCCCGGGTCTCCTCCCGGAACCAGTCCTTCACCAGGTCAATGAACAGCTCACGCACCTCCCGGTTGGGGAGGGCCAGCTTCATCTGTCTGCCGGGCAGCCGGCCTCTGGATGTCAGGTAGCCGGTGGAATACAGCACGCTCCATATGTTGTCAATGGAGTCCTCGATGTCCCGGTAGGTCAGCTCCTGCCGGACGGTTTTGACGATAGTCTCGCCGTTGATGAGCTGCTCCACCTCGTCCCGGGTGGTCTGATCCGCCTTTTTGAGCAGTCGCCGGATGATGCCGTTGCCACTGGTGTTGGCCCAGTAGTTTTCCGGCTCGGCCTCCGGGTCGGCCCGCAGCAGGTCGCAGTAGTTGATCACATCCCAAGGGCAGTAGACGCTTACCTTGCCAAAGGTGTAGCCGTCGTACCAATCCTGCATTACCTGCTTGTGGGAGGTCAGGCCATAAAAGGCCAGCATTTCGTCCACGTCCTCGTCAGTAAAACCAAAATATTCTTCATAGCGGGGATCTGCAATCGTATGCACCTTGAGGTTGTTCAGCCCGGTAAAGATGCTCTCTTTCGAGATGCGCAGACAGCCCGTAAGGACCGCAAACTGGAGATTATCGTTTGTCTTGAGGGCGTTGCCAAACAAATTGCGGATGAGGGACACCATCTCATCGTAGTACCCGGCCTGGAAGGCTTTGTCCAAGGGCACATCATACTCGTCAATCAGCAAAACCACCTGACGGCCATAATGCTTGGCCAGCAGTTGGGAAAGATTTTTAAGACTGCCTGCCAACAACTCATCCTCCATGTCGTATAAGCCCTTGTCAACATGGATCAGCGATTCATAGCTTTCCCGGTCTTCTTTGGACAGCTTATCGCTATCCCGCAGGAACTGAAAGCGCGAGGCTTCTCTGCCGATCACCGTGCGCAGTGCCGCCGCTGCGGATGCAAAGGTCAGGCCGTCCACGCTCTTCAGGCTGATGAAGATCACCGGGAACTGCCCTTGGTATTCCGCACACAGCTCTCTGTTTTCTGCGATTTTCAGACCGTCAAACAAGCTCTTGTCTGTGCCGATCTCAAAAAAACACTTCAGCATGCTCATGTTCAAAGTCTTGCCAAAGCGGCGGGGGCGGGTAAAAAGGTTTACCTTCCCCCAGTTTTGCAGAAGCTCTGCAAGGAACATGGTCTTGTCAACGTAGTAAAAATCTTCCTTCGAGAATTCCTCAAAATTCTCAATCCCGACCGGCAGTTTCTTGCGCATCTTCGCTGCCTCCTCTCCGGTGTTGTTCGTTTCTTTCACTTTACCATGAAGCCGCCAGACCGTCAAGTATACACAATCAAAAAGCGCCTGCCGCAAAGGCAAGCGCCAATGTTTTCTTCATATTTTAGCCAGCGGCGTCATATTCCACCCAGCCAGCACAAATTGTTGAATATACTCCACATCCACCGGAATACCTGTTTTCTCACAGCACTGTGCAATCAGCTCCGGCGTCAAAGCCGGGATCTCATGCCGAGCCGTATAGTCTGTGACTGCCCCGGTGGCCGCCTCAAATTCCTCCAGCAGCTCGGTCAGCAGATCGGGGCGGCGTGGGCCGTCGTCCATCCCGCCGCTGATAAGGGCAATATTATTGTCAAAGTTGGGGGCCAGCGAGACCACTTTGCCGCTCTTTTGGTCCCGGAGCAGGCCATAGTTATAGGTATGCCGGTCGGCATTGCGGCAGATGGTGTCCATCAACAGCAATTCCACATACTGGTCCGCCACCTCCTGCCCAAACCGCAGAAAAACCTGGTAGTTGGTTTCATAGTCCTCATCGTCCCCCACCAGATAGGCCGCAGGTTCAAAGTTCAGCTTTCCGTCGGTGAAATCTTTGGTGCGGATATAAGGGGTACAATTTTGGTATTCTGCTACCGGGAAGCCTAACGCCTTGCACAGCTCATAGACAAACAGTTCCGAAAACCGCTCCGCATCGGTGCCGGTCTTGTACATCCACCAGGCGCCGTCCTCATAACGCCAGCATTTTTCAAAGCTGCCGGTGTTGGTCAGCTCGGGGGTACGGCTGGGCTTTTTGGAGAAATCGGACAGCTTACCAGACAAAGCAAGGTCCGCAAAATCATTTTCATGGAAGCGCACTTGTTCCCAGGTCAGCCCGCTGCCTTCCGGCCGAATCCAATAGTTGTCGGTGATGGTTGCAGCATTGAAATGCAGCGCTGTGCTGATGTCATCCCGCTCTTTCAGCCGCAGAACCTTCTTCAGCAGCCGGGAATGGGTACGGTGCGCGTCAATGGCACGGTGCTCCAGCCAGTCGGCCACATCCCCACCCCGCTGGAAGCAAAGGGGCAGCAACTCCGGGCAGACAGGCTCCACATGACGGGCTCGAATATGCCCTGCCACAATATCACCGCTCATCAGGTCCGCGCGAAAATCAAGGCTATCCAGTTCTACCATTGTACGCTTCCTCCTTTCGCTGGTTTTATTGTATCGGAGAATCTTCCACATGTCAACGACAGAAAGAAAGCAGCCTGCCGGCCCACTTGCAAAGGCAAATACGGCTCCCGCAGAGCATTCTATCTGTGGGTTGGTTTGCGCTTTGCGCATAAAAAGAAGAATGGACAGCTGTATGTCCATCCTTCAATATAATTTACCGGATCTGCACGGCCCGCAGGTGCTCCGGCATGGAGCCGATCACCAGCTTCTGGGCTTTGTCATCCGGGAAAAAGTAGATACGCAGCAGGTTTTCCGGGTCGTTGCCCACCTTGAGATGCCAGTTGAGGGCATATTCGCGGGCCTTTTCGGTGCCGGTCATCTTGTACTTGATCTTATACTCGCCCGGGGTGAACTCAATGGTCAAATCCCCGAGCTTCGTCACATCGAAAGGCCGGCCATACTTGGCCGAACACCGGCGGTTCATTTCCTCCACCGGCAGCCTGTCAAAGCGGTAGTCCCAGTAGTCGGTGGCGAGGAAATCCAGCGCATCGCAGAGCAGGCCCAAATCGACGCCCCAGGCGGTCTTTTTGTCCATCAGCGTCTCGGTGCGCTTGTGCATGACGAGCCGGTCTGCAAACATCTGCCGCGCCCATTCCACCACATCGGTGTGCTTCTGGGGGCGGGTCAGCTTGCGTTTCAGATAGGCGACCTCGCCGTCCCGCGCCTGGACTTGACGTTTGCAGTTCTGGCGTTCCTGTTCCAGAGCCTGGGCAAGCTGATCCTTTTCTTTTTCGAGCTGGATTTCATAGGCGCGCAGCCGCTCGATCTGCTTGCGCAGATTCGCAGTTTCCGTATCCTTTTTCACAAGCTCCACTTTATAAGAGAGCTCCAGTTGGGTGAACTTCTGGGACCATTCGTCGGACACCGCCCGGGATTCCTCCATCATCCTGGCGGTTTCATGCAGCAAATTCTCCCGCGCAGCAGACAGAAACTCGATATGCCCAAAATCCCAATCCTTATCACGGGGGAACGTATATCCAGCCTGAAACAGCGCTTCCAGATTCTTTTCCCGCTCTTTGGCCGAGGGTTTATAGGGGAAAATCTGCGCCTTGTCCCCAAACCGAACAGGCTGCCAAAACACCACGTCTCCCGGCTGCAGCTTACAGCCAGATGCCTCTCCCAAGACGGACAGAAGGCCGGTATCCAGCGTATAGGTGCGGCAGAAGCTCTTCATCTTTTCGGCAAAAGCAGCGGCATCGTAAGGGAGCGTAGCTTTGGGCGCAGGCTTGTCCCCGACGGCCAGCTCACGGAAAAGCGCCTCATGGCTCATACCAGGCCGGGACCACGACGAAACAGCCGGACTTGGCGTTACATCCAGAACGGTACGGGGCTGCGGGAGGGGCTCGGCCTTCTCCGTCCGATATGTAAAAACAACGGCGGGAAGCTGGTTCTCACGGGTATCCATCAGAGCGGCCAGCTTTTTCACCTGCGCGACAGAGTCAAGTTTGGACACGCTGCCGTTCAGGGGCAGAATGTGGCTGAGTCCAAAGGCCGGGTTCTCCATCAGCCGCCGCACCACCGCCAGCCGGTAGACTTCCGCCTGCGGGCCGCTTCCCTCCGGATCTGAAATCACAGTTTGAAAGCCGCATTCCAGCGTTTTGCCCTGGATGCAGAAGACAATGTTGGTTTCAATGATCCGACCCGGCACGGCCTGCCGCCGCTGGCTTGGGTTTCCTGGCTCCGACCCCAGGTCCGGTTCTGTGATTTGCAGGCTCCACACCCCCTCCTGTGGTCGGGATACAACGTCGATCACATATCCCCGGTTGATGTGCAGCGATGGCAGACAGTCGTCGCCTGCCTCCCTGTATTGGCTGGGCGCCGGCTGGATCAGCTCGGATGGAGCGTTCTCCCCCATCCGCTGCCGCAGCCACTCCATGGTGGTGAGAGCGGCTAAACGCAGACCATCCGCTGGGATGGTCTGCTTGTTGGACATGGCAGCATAGAGCTGGTAGGTGGGGTAGATGTGATTTTGTAAGAGACGGACAACACGGGTTTGGGTGGGCATGGTGAAACCTCCTGAATGATATTGCTTTTATTATATCGCTTTTTATGCGGCCTGTCATTAAAAAGAGAGCGGCACTCTTTCAGGGAGCGCCGTCCTCTTTTTGCTTTTTGTGTATTTAAACTTTATCAGGACTCCAGATATTTTTAAGATATGCTGGCTTCTCTTTCGAGGATTTCACCTGTGAGCTGCTTTGCGTTGGTTACGCTCTTATCAATCTCAGCGCGGTTGACACGGTTGACACCGTTCTCGCTGTCGCTCTTCAGTACGAGCTGAACTTTACACATGTTGTAAAGCAGGCCTACCAGCAGTACCGCGTTTTCAATCATTACCTGTTCGCCAACGGTGTAAGTATTCCAGTCTGTACGGCCCTCCCAAATAACGATATGCTGCAATTTACGCAGGTGCAAATCATACAGTGCCTGAACTTTCAAGAGTGTACCCTTGTATTGATCCGCAGCGCCAGCCAGATCTTTCAAGTAACTGCAAATGCGGTCGATTTCCTTTTCCGCTTTCAACATCTGTGCCCAAGCCTCATCTGCCTTGTCAGAGATAGAACCGCCTACGATGTTGAAAATCACTCCGCCAACCAATAGTCCGACACCCAATGTAGCTGCACCCAGGACAGCAGACCCCAAAGCCATACCACCACCGCCAGCAGCAAGCGCACCGCCGCCCAAAGCGGCCAATGTTGCATTTACCGCGGCGGCACCACTCAAAGAAGCGATAGCTGTGCCAGTGGACGCCGTCCCCAATGCCATTACCGCGGCTGTAGTAGCACCCGCGGCTGCAAAACCTCCTGCCGTACCTACTGCTGCGCCGCCAAGGCCACCCAGCAGTACGCCTGCACCGATAGAAGCTTTTTTCAGTTCTTCCTTGTCATACTGTGGAATCTGGAATTTTTCATGCGCCAAGTCCTTAAATTCAGGTTTGTTCTGAATCTTCTCAAACGCTTCCGAAAATTGATCGAAGTCTTTCAAAATAGACAGCTCCAATGTGCCGAGGCTGTCCATTTCACGGTTGGTTTTGTCGCTTTCCTGTTCAAAACGCTTCAAATTCCGATTATGTCTTTCCTGCGCGGCTTTCTGGGTGTCGTTTGCCTCTTTCATTTTGACTGCCCCATGTACACCAGCACCTAAGCCAGCTGCACCTGCAACAGCAGCCAATCCTCCCAAAATCAACGGTAATGGCATAAAATTTCCTCCTTATAATTTTTTCAATTTATTACAAGACTCATAGTTGAGCTTATAATACACTTCCAGGCTCATAACGTCCTTGAAAAAGGCATCATAGCTTTCATCCACACGGCACAAAAGGGGTCTGTTTTCATAAATGCTGCACAGGTTGCCGGATAAATATTTACAGATACCATCCCCGCGGTCTAATTCTCTATAAAGCGGAGACAACTCTAAGTGGCGGCAACACGCGCCGCAGCGGTCACAGACAAACATTACTCAAACACCAGCCTCATATGGGGGTCCCGCATGGCTGCATCAAAAGATGAGTACCCCGCCCAAGGTAATGACAGGCCGCACATTTCGTAGGCTTTTTTAAGTGCCTGATTCAAATCCTCCTCACTTTGGATGGATGCAATTTGATCTGCAATACGATTATAAATAGCGGTCTCCTTGCGGAAAGCATCCAAGTCGATCTTCTCCAGCTCAGCGGCATAGCGCTCAAAATAGGCTGCTTGCTCCTTATAATAGTTGATGTCATCTTCGATTGATCGGAGATTATTCAGAGATGCCATCAATTTGTTGACCAGCTCGCTTCTGTCCAAAAAAGTAAGCATCGTACAGCTCATAATCCCGGATATAAACGCACCGCAGAAAGCCGGTACAATTTCACCCACGACCGGTAACGTTACGATCTTGGAAACCGCTTCGTTGACCAGCACACCCACCACAACGCTGGCACCGGTCGCAAGAATTTTGGCTGCAGCGCGCATTCTTTCTCCAAAAGGATAGCTCTGCGGATTGATAAACAGCACCTTGCAAGCCTCTACAATGGACGCCCAGGCCTGACGTATCAAGCGGACGGCATTCTTGGCTGTAGTAAAAAAGATATTGCAAAGTGTCGTGGTCAGACTGGCCAGTGCACCCCCAACCGTTCCACTGAGAAACTTTTCGAACAGCGCAGGGAATTTGCGCTTTGCGTTCTCGAACCCTCGCTGAATACCACGGCCAAGTTTCCCCAGAAATTCACCAAGGTCAAAGGAACCGCCATCGTCAAACTGGAACTCATCCTTGACGGCGAACCACATCTCAGCAAAAACAAATCCCAACGCCTGCCGGACGCCCATTTGAAGCCCTACTGTACCAGCCGCCAGCGACAGGTCTTTCGCAAAGCGGGGACTGGTATAATAGGCTATATTGATTTTAGCATCTATGCTGCGACGGGCATTTGCATCCATCTCAAGCATTCGTTTTTTCTGCTCATCAGTGTATTCATCCCCACGTTGATCCAAAAATTCCGACATGGATTTTGCCTTTTTGGTGCGATTGGTGTGAGGGTTTGTTGGTTTCAAGTTTTCCTCGCTATTTGCAAGGTCGGTTCCCTTCAATCCTGCTAAAACTCTGCCTGGATCATCGTGAATTTCCTTTGCGGACTTAACATGATCCAGATCGGTTTTCCCATTGCGTGCAATTTTTTCTCCTGTATACGCATCCCTCAAAGTGCCAGCCTTTTTCTGTTCGCTTACCTTACGATTGATTTCTTTGTAGCGCGGATCGCTGTGATACTCAGTGGATGAATATTCCCCACGGTTTTCGTATGCCCTTTCATTTGCCTTATTTTTATAGACCATGTCCGGGTTTTTTCCAATCTGACGCACATTGTGAATGGTGTCCACATCGCCGCCAACACGATCTCGGACAAGAAAATCCAGTCCAAAAGACGTAATCAGACTTTCCACAAGAACCCTTTCATACTGTTTGAAAATCGAGTCCCGAACGGGTTCTTTCGGGTCGGCTACAAAACTCTTTTCGACAGCATATACATAGTTACAAGTCGACACTTTCTTCATTCTCCTTTGCGTTTTAGAAATTCCTTATGCTTTCTTTTCTTCTACCTCAGAAATATACTCCCCCTGGCTCCTCACCCACATATCAATCCCCTTCCCGAACACCTCGGCCTCCACGGTCCAGCCGTTCTCATCCTCCTCCACGATCTTGGCCGTGGGCAGGCGGTCCAGTACGGCCTCAATGGAGGGTCCGGTGTAGCGGAACTTGATGTGCTGCAACCGGCCGCCGTACATGAACTGCACCCGCTTGCGGAACTCGCCCTCCTCAAAGCGGTCGCGGTAGGGCACGCGAAAGTGCTCATCCAGCACCTGGAAGGACGCAATGCGGTCGATGCGGTAGATGGTCGGGAAAAGGTCGCCTGGGTTTTCAAAGTGAGACTTGTCCTCCAGAAAGGCGGTCAGATAGAAGTAGTACTCCGAGAACATGATACCCACCGGCTGCACCCGGCGCTTGACCAGCTCGTGGTCTTTCATCCGCTCGTATTCGATCTCAACCACCTGCTGATGCCGTACCGCCTCACCCAGCGCCCAGAGGTTATGCAGGATACGCTTATCGTGATGAGGCGGGATGTAGTGGAAAGTCTCGTTTAAAATCAGGTCATCTATCAGCTTTTGATTTTGCGCCGGCACCGCACATTCCACCAGCTTGTCTAAAATAGGAAGCATTTCATCTCTGCGCAAGGAGCGGCTTTCCAGCAAAATTTTGCAGACCGCCAAAATTTCATCGTTGGTCAGACCCTTGGGATTTGACTGGATCAGGCGGTAGCCCTTCTGTTTGTAGTCATAAATCACATCCTGTCCTATGCCCTGGTGAGCGACAAAAGCCCGCAGCGACTCCATATCTCTCTGGACGCTCCGTTCCGAAACATGATACTGTAGACTGAGAGCCGCTTTGCTCAAAACATCTCCGTGTACCAGCCGTGCGTAAATCTCAAGTAATCGGGTCGATTTTACTTCCGCAATTGTTTCCACAGTGATTCCTCCCTATTTGTGTGAAGGTTTCAAATTTATTATAGCAAAATTATACCAAATCAGGTGGACACTGACTGTCATTTTGGAAAAATCCCCGAAATTTTACAGGAAAAATTTGCTTTACGCAGCTCATATGCGTTGTCCTTGACAGATTCTGTCAGCTGCTATCTTTATAGCGGCAAAAATTCACATAGTTTTCACTATAAGAATACCATGTATCTATAAAAATGTAAACATCCCACTTTCTTTTTGTTACAGTAGGAGCATACAAGGAGGGATGACAATGGATGTCGGCAACCGCATCAAGCAGCTGCGGGAGGCCAAAGGCTGGACCACCAACCGGCTGGCCAACCGCTGCGGGATCTCTCAGAGCTTTCTGCGCGCTGTAGAGCTGGGTGAAAAGGGCATCTCAGTGGAGAACCTCTCTCTGGTCTGCGGTGCGCTGGGCTTGTCCATGAAAGCCTTCTTTGATGTGCCCGGAGAAACGAATCCTGTTGAAGACAGCCTGCTGCGCCAGATCGAGCGCTTGACCCCCGAACAGCGCAGGGCTCTGGCGGCATTCCTGGACACCATGACAAACCAACCGATCGATTGAGGGACGACAGGTCCCCCATCCATATTTGCACAGAACACCCCATTTGCCGGGCTTGCCGCCTGACAAATGGGGTATTTTTATGCTGCCGCCGCGCTGGAGGCCGTTTCACTTGCGTCGTACATAAACTCCAGGAAGAAAGCGATGTTTATAATATCCGTGTAGCTCTCCATGCTGTCCAGCATATCGACACTCTTGATCTGGAAGGTAAACGTTCCATCGTCCGGTTGTTCCTCATAGAAGAAGGTCACGCGGACGTTCTCTGAATAGAACGGCATATATCCCTGGATATACACCATCGCGCTGGTATCGTCCAACCAATCGGAGGTCCACTCCGCGCCGCGGAAGTTGTCGTCCACCACTTCGCTCAAGGTCTGCGGGCCGAAGTCATCCCAGACGGCGTTTTTCATGTTGTAGACCGCCGGGTCAGTTACGGCTTCTACGATCCCCGATGCGGAAAGCGCAGCTATCAAAACCGGAAGAACCAGAACAGTTGCAATCAACCCGATCTTTTTTCCGGTTAACGAACCCGCGTTTAGGCTCACCGAACTTTCTGCCCCGGCTTCTTCGAGGGTATCCGGCGTGATCCGCTGGACCGGAATCGCCGTCCCGCACTTTTCGCAGAACCGCTTGCCGATTTTGATCTTCGTGCCGCAGGTAGGGCAGACAGTATGGATGCGGTCCTGTTTTCGCTTCCACACTTCGTAGATGCCGAACGCTCCGCCCAGCGTAACGATCATGCCAAAAATCCATGCACCCATCAGCAAAAGAAAGATGCCGAACACAAACCAGATGATATTCAATGCACTGTTCATCTTTACCGCCGCCCAACCGAATTTTTCGTTGTTCCACAGGCGGACAAAGATGTTACCGGACGGTGTTACTTCCACAGGCATACCGCAGGCCGGGCAGAACTTGGTGCCTTCGGGCAGCTGCGCGCCGCATTTTGTGCAGAACATGCTTTTCTCCTTTCCTTCCTCACTGGATTAGATAGACTTCTTCTCCTTCAGGGTAGGCAGCGTTGTCTGGCACTGCTGTAAAACTAGCCGTATTGCTGTCGTAATTGAGCCGGTAAATAATGTAATCCCGATACCCCTGGGAATAATCAACCTGGTATCCTGCCAAGCCCGGACCTTCCGCCCAATGTACACTGCAATACTGACCCGAGATATTGCTTTCATATACCTGGCCATCCCGAACACCCCAAACGAGAGACGGTGCACTGGTGCCGGCATAAACATCCCATACAAAGAAATCATGGATATTATCAGGAGACAGCAGTAAACCTAAATTATTGGGCTTGCCATACAGCGGCCCGCCTTCAGGAGCCGTATCACAGAGAAGTGTCACATTGCCGTAGGAGTCGATGAAGTAAATCTTTGCGCCAAAATAAATGTCCATATCTTCATCGTGCTCTTCAGCCGTTGCAGCAAAAGCCTCATAGAGGCCGTCATCATCACAGTCATCATAGATAAACGTGATTTCCACAATTGGTTCGTTGGAATTTGCCAAAACAGACGACCAGGCATTTTCCAGAATTTCCTTACTACCCACTTCATAGTGAGGTGTCTGTTCTGCAGAACTCGCAGGTTCTTCCTCAATATAAGAGTCCGCCTCATCATAGTACGAGCTGCTTTCGCTATATGTATCCTCACTGTAAAAGCCTTCATCTTCCCACGCGCTGTTCAGCGTGGCACTTAGCACAAGCATGGCGAGCAGGCCGCCCACGATGCTGAACACGATTTCGACGCCCGTCAGCGCCAGCAGGAAAAGCACGATATTTTTGATGCTGGTGCCGCTCTTGCGTTCTGATGCAGGCTTGGCGAGCTGCTGTTTACAGTGGGCGTAATAGTCGCGGTTGAAATTCTTGGCAAATCGGATTGCATTGACCAGACCCCAAACACCGGCGGCAAGCGCAAGGACAGCGCCAACAACGGCTACCGGCCCATTCAGGCTCGACATACCCACTATAAGAACCAGGCTCGACACAACCAGAGCAACATAAATGAATAGGAAATACCTCTTAAACAACTCCCCGCTGCGCCGATAAAAGCACATCATCGGCCCAAACAGGAACGCCGCCCAGTTGAAGCGGGGCTTCTGCCCGGCATCGATCTTCTTAAACTCAGCCATATAGTAGTCAGCGTGTTTCCCTACCATCGCAGCCAGCGGATCGCCTGCCGGCTGCGCGTTGTTTTGCGCGGACTGAGATGCAGCAGGCGGCACAGAAGGACCGGCCGGAGGCACAGCATTGGACTGGGGCACGGCCTCGGACGGCACGGCAGCAGGGCGGGCAGATTCTGCTGCCTGCACCTTTGCGCCGCAGTTCGGGCAGAACGCTGCGCCAGCCGGAATTTTGTAACCGCATTTGAGACAATACATGGCAATTCTCCTTTCACATTCACTCGTCGTTTTTGTGTTCCCCGGAACGCAGCTATAGTATAGCAAACAAGGTGGACAGCCATTGACGTTTTGAAAGGCTACTCTAAAATTTCTTGAAAAAATTTGCAAAAAAGGAAATTTCTCCCCCACAGCTACCAGCACAAACGGAAAATCCAACTTTACAACTGTATATTATCTTTAGGAACCGTATGGATAGAATGTCCATGCGGCTTTTCTTTTGCCAAAATTCCAAAAAGAAAGGAGGATTCATATGAACAAACTGCCCGTAGCCATCGCCGAAGCACTGCTTGCTCTGGTCGTTGCTGTTGCCGCCGAAGCCGTCAAGAGCATCTCTGAATGAGGAGGAAAAAAGTCTGTATGTCTCGATTCACCCGCATTCTGCCGCACATCCGTGCGCCGCCGGCAGAACATCCCTACCCGTAAACAACCCACACAAAACTTAGAATGCAAAGGAGAAATCACTATGTCCGCTTGTGTCGAAACCATGTTCTACGTCCGTGAAAAACCCTGGCACGGTCTTGGTGTGCAGGTCATGGACGCCCCCACTTCCCACGATGCGCTGATTCTGGCCGGTCTGGATTGGCAGGTAGAACAGCACAGCGTCTATACCTCTGCCGGAGACCGTATCCCCGGCTACAAAGCCAACACCCGCAGCAGCGATCACGCTACGCTCGGGATCGTGACCGACCGCTACCAGGTGGTGCAGAACAGCGACGCCTTCAAATTTACCGATGACCTGCTGGGCGAAGGCGTCACCTATGAAACCGCCGGTTCCCTGCAGGGAGGCCGCAAAGTCTGGCTGCTGGCCCGAATGCCTGAAAAGTACATCATTGCCGGGGACGAGATCGCTCCGTACCTGGTGGTTCTAAACAGCCATGACGGCAGTTCCGGGGTCAAGGTTGCCATGACTCCCATCCGCGTGGTCTGCCAGAACACCCTCAATCTGGCCCTGGGTCAGGCAAAGCGCATCTGGAGCACCCGCCACACCGAAAACGTAATGAGCCGCGTTCAGGAAGCTCGGGACACCATCCTGATGGCCAACGACTATATGCGGGAGCTGGGCAAGGAGGTTCACACCCTGACCGGCATCAAGCTGTCCGACCGGAAGGTCATGGAGTTCATGAATGAGTTCTTCCCTGTCACCGAGGATATGACCGACGCACAGAAGCGGAACAACAAGCGCCTGCTGGATGATCTCAAGCTGCGCTACTTTGAGGCCCCCGACCTCGACCACGTGGGCAAAAACGGCTGGCGGTTTGTGAATGCCGTCTCTGATTTTGCCACCCATGCCGAACCGATCCGCCGCACCAAAAACTACAACGAAAATCTGTTCCTGCGGACAGCAGAAGGCAATCCGCTCATCGACCACGCCTATAAGATGGTGCTGGCCGCCGCATAAGCCCAAGGAGAATGCGAGATGAAAAAAGTGATTGAAAAACTGCACAAAGAATTGTCTCAGTATTTGTCGGATGTAGAGAAATCCAGCCCTTCCCATATTCTGCTCGAATCGTACCAGATCGAGATGAAATGCCATCTGGTCAGTGCCATGACCTACATCGCCGACAACGGAATGCTGCCGGAAGCTGTCTGGACCCACCTGCTGGTGCAGAACTGCCCCCTGGATTATCTCTACGAACTCTGGATGAATGACCCCAACACCCTCACGCCGGAGCTGGCCGAGATCATGAAGCCCGTTTTGGAGCGTGACTATGAGGCTCATAAGGCCAGGAAGGGAGGCCAAACCGCATGAAACGTTTGCTTTCTACAGTGGGCCTATCCCATGCCGATTGGCTTCATGCACGTAAGCAGGGCATCACCGGGACGGATGCCGGGGCTATCACCGGCATGAATCCATATGTCTCAGCCTTTCAGGTATATCAGGACAAGCTCAGCACCGACATACAGGAGGCTGACAACGAGACCATGCGGCAGGGCCGCGATCTGGAAGAATACGTAGCCTCCCGTTTTATGGAGGCCACCGGTTTCAAAGTACGCCGGGCCAACGCCATCTTCCGGAACGAGGCGCACCCCATCATGCTGGCCGATTTCGACCGGCTGATCGTCGGGCAGAAAGCCGGGCTGGAATGCAAAACGGTATCGCCTTATTCTGCTGACAAGTGGAAGAACGGGGCAATTCCTCTGCACTACCAAATGCAGGTGCAGCACTATCTGGCTGTATCCGGGTTTGACTGCTGGTATCTTGCGGCTGTCATCTTAGGCAAAGAGTTTATCATCCGCAAAATCGATCGGGATGAGGAGCTGATCCAGTACCTCATCACCATCGAAGAACGCTTTTGGAAAGAACATGTTCTGGCCCATGTCATGCCGGAGCCGGACGGAAGCAACAGCTGTTCGGAGGCAATCGCCCATCTCTATTTCAAATCCAATGGGGCAAAGTCTGTTCAACTGCTTGGATGCAGTGGATTGCTGGACCGCCGTCAGGAATTGAGCGACCTCATTGACAAGATGGAAAAAGAGCGGACCGTCATCGACCAGAAGATCAAGCTGCAAATGCAGGATGCCGCCTATGGAACCGCTGCGCCCTACCGTGTATCGTGGATATCCAGCGACACCACAAGGCTGGATACCAAACGGCTCAAAGCAGAACAGCCCTCTATCTACAGCCAATACAGCAAAACCACCACCAGCCGGAGATTCACTGTAACCAAGGCTGCCTAACCAAAGGAGAAACGGATTTATGAACGCAAGTAATTATGATTTGAAAAGCGAGTTGCAGGCCCAGGCACAACTTCAACCTGCCAAGGATACCGGCGTCAAACTGACCAAGGACATGTCCATCCCGGATATGGTGCGCGCCATGGCCCCCGAACTGAAAAAGGCACTGCCCTCGGTCATGTCGCCGGAGCGCTTTACCCGGATCGCGCTCTCGGCCCTCAACAACACCCCGCAGCTCAAACAGTGCACCCCCATGAGCTTTATCAGCGCTTTGCTCACAGCCGCACAGTTGGGGCTGGAGCCGAACACACCCCTGGGGCAGGCGTACCTGATCCCTTATAAGAATAAGGGCATCCTCGAATGTCAGTTCCAGATCGGCTACAAAGGATTGATTGATCTTGCCTACCGCAACGGACAGATGCAGACCATCCAGGCACAGGCCGTCTATGAGAACGATTACTTTGAATATGAATACGGCCTTGAGCCCAAGCTCATCCATCGCCCCGCCTATGCTGACCGCGGCGAAGTGACTTACTTCTATGGGCTGTTCCGCACGGTCAACGGAGGGTATGGCTTCTCTGTCATGTCCAAACTGGATATGGACGCCTTTGCCAAGACCTATTCCAAGGCATTTGATTCCAGCTACTCCCCCTGGAAAACCAACTATGAGGAAATGGCCAAGAAAACCGTGGTCAAACAGGTCCTCAAATATGCTCCCATCAAGACCGATCTTCAGCGCGCCTTAACGGCAGACGAATCCATCAAGCGGCAGATCGCAGAGGAAATGCTCTCTGTGCCGAACGCTCCGACGGATGATGCCGCCTAACAGAAACAAAAGCCGATGAAACTATCCCTTTACGGGCAGCTTCATCGGCTTCTTTTTTGGCAGTAAAAATGCCCCTGAAGCTGCCGCGCTTCAAGGGCCATCAAAATCACAGCACTTCAAGTAGAATGCCATGATGGAAAATAAAATACGCATAACAATATGGTTATTATGTATTCCCTTCTGTCCATTTTCTCTCTATACTATATAAGATACATGCAGGTGAGGGAGTGATGCCATCTTCTGTTATGCTTCTTACCTCTTCCTTCGATTCTATAGGTTTCTTCTCTTTGTCTCTGATCACTTGCTGCCAGTCACTTTACTGCTTGTCAATGATTACGATGCGAGATAGAACTAGATCGAGTAGATTGTAATTATATCTATGTTACGACGAATAAAAAACTAAATTCTGGAGGTTAACATGATGTTTTACCCTGTACTTATAGGCGATATTTCGCTTCATACTTTTAGCCTGTATCACACACTAAAATACGAAGAATACCGGCGTATGTTTGACTGCATGAAAGAAGCCGACCGCAATGATTCATGGCCGGATGCGTGTCCCAACTATTTCTTTTCTCTTCCTACACTTCAGCTCGAAAAAGGTCTGCGTGTTCAGCTGCACAATCAGACCGTTTGTTCCATGCAGGTCATCGTCTCTCCTCTTCTGCTTGTTCGGAAACAGGAAGAGGATTACAAAAACATCGCCCCTGCTAATCCTACGTTTTGGAACACCATATACGCTGCGTTGAGCGACGCTTTTTTGCGGTGGGAATTTTCCTTTGAGCCATGTGAGTGCGCTTTATCCAGAGCAGACCCTTGCATTAACCTTGAAATGGGTCCGGAGTTTGATATTCCGACTTATCTCCATTATCTGAAACACACGCCTTGCAAGAAAGGATACGTCTTGCAATCATTCGACGACCCAGAAAAAGATATGTACTCCTACAAGGTACAGAATACCATGCAAGCCCTCGCTGTATATGCTAAAAGCACCCAACAGGAAAATTGTTTCGACGCACTTCCAGACGGCAGTAATATCCTGCGCATTGAGCTGCAACTAAAGAACAAAAAAATCGGCAAAACATACGCCGGCCCTCCAGCATGGGAAGCTCTGCTCAATTTAGTTGCTCATGCTCCCACAATAATGAAAGCTGGTGTTCAACTTATTTTGCCCACAGGCGACTACCGCACAAGCGATAATGCCTACCAAGTCATTTTTAATTCCGATTGCCGCACCAAGGTCAAAAACGAGCTTTGGGAACTACTTCAGCAATATTCTAAGGCCAAGAACCAAGCAGAACAGATTAAAATATCCAAGGACTACATTGCAGAAAAATCGCAAAAGAAATTCGACAAACGGATGTATGCTTTGAATAATCTGAACATTGCACCTATTTGTCTGGATAATGGGGATGAAATCGATTACCTGCCGAGCCTTTATAATCTGACCCAAGAGGGGGTGAGGCAGTTTGAAGAACAGTTCAGGTACAGGTGGTAACTGCATTTCATTCTAACGGTAAGAGAAAGCCCCGAACAGAGGCACATCAAGGTGTCTTTGTTCGGGGCTTTTATTATCTTTTCAAAATTCCTTTTGTATTCATTCTCTCCTCAATTTTTCTTGACGTTTGTTGATTTTTTGAACATTTCCCTTGCATGTATCACAGTATTTTTTCTTTGCATTTGTCCTCCGAACCAGAAAATACTTATCACAAGATGGACTTTGGCATTTACGACGAATAGAATATTGGGAATCACAATAAAAATGAGCAAAATATAAAGCCGAGTATAAATCCGGGATTTTCCAATCCGGCCTTTTCTCTTCTATATCATATATGGGATGGATATTTTTCATTCCCCAGTCAAGTTCGGTTTTGCAAACTTTTTTTGCAATTTTAAGTAATTCTTTTTTCATCGAAGTATCAAATGCCACATTATATTCCAGACCACCTTTTACTTTTAGTTCAACATTCCCTTTTCTATCAAGATATTTGATTTCTCCCACTTCTCTAATAAATCTGAATAAAAAATCCACAATTTCTCGTGCCTCTTCATATCCTAATGGGATATGCTTATAAGAATACCAGATCACATATGATATATCGTAAGAATAATCTTTTTTATCATTATTCTGAATTTTAGATTCAGAATCCTCTCGTTCACTTTGACTAAGTTTTTTTATTATTTGAGATATTTTTGTCGTGTCAGCCGTACTATGAATAGTAATTTCACAATTTGTATTTGGTTTTGGAGGCGAATTTGTACTTTTTATTTCTTCCTCAAAATTTTCATCATCCAATTCTTTATATAGCTTATAATCAGATAAACCATTCCACCATAAGGCCGCAAAAGAGAATCTATCACCTGGCTCCTCGATCAAAGGACCTTCTTCCTCTGCATATCTTGGTACGCGGCAATAAAAGATATAAAAAAGCGTCAATTCAAAAATCCGATCATAATCTATCAAATGCCGGGCCGACGTATCAGCAATCGCAAGATTTTCAAGCAGCTCGTGCAGCTTACATAGCGGCTTTATATAGCGAAATAGTACATCGCTTTTAATTGCAAGCATTTTATTCTCTGTACGTGAAAACCAGTTTACAGGCCAAAAGAAACCATATTTTTCAATATACTTAGCCATCTTTTGGGACCATTTCTCGTTCTTGTGTTGCAAGCCCAAAAGCTCATCCAGAGGAGTAATATCTAGTTTCAATTCATCCCTCTCAGCATCATACCCAACCATACCACCAGATTGCGGCGCATAGACATATACATGTTCTTTTCTTGAATCTGTATCCTCGGTGATTACAAGAAGATCAAAGTACTCCTTTTTTTGCTCATCTCCCTGAGGTACTTGCATTACTTCACATTTACATGCTGGTGTCTTAAAAATGAATCTCTCTCCTCTCACAAAATCCCTTGTACCGTTTAGTTGGCTTTCATATTTAAAATCATTCATCTATACTACCTTCCAATCATTTGCATTATTTCAATATATATAACTTTTTCATACATGTCAATCTCGCGCCAAAAATAATATTAACAGCATAATCCAATTTACTATATAAATCAGCACAAGTCAGTGCAGCATCGCGCTTTAACGCTTATTATATATAGAAATACGCACATTTTTCTTTTCATATTCGCAAAATGTCCGTTTTGTCACTTTGGTGGCTTCAAATTTCTTGGTTTTGGTGCTTCATCAAGAAAAAATAGATTTGATATAATTGAGTCGTTCTCAAGGCCACCCCCAGTGGCCGTGAGCCCGCACCTTGACAACTGAACATCCGCACCACAAAGCCCCAACCGCAAGCATAACTGTGCGTTGTATCGTCTAAAATCATCAGTCTCCGCAGTTGCGTACCTATTTTCGAGTAACAGGCCATCTGTTGCTCGGTCTGGTTCGCTTATGCAAACTGCCGAGGCAAGTAATCTGAAGTAACGGAATCTCTCGTCAAGGGCTACAGTCATGTTCGCAGCAGGGTTTTGGAAAATTCCTATAGAAAGCGAGAGAAGCCGACATGTAATATTCCAATAGCTACTGCACACAGAAGAGAACACCATCACCAACACTGGGAGGTTATCACATGAAGCACAAATTAGACAAACGCCGCACGACAAGCGAGGATACGCAGCGATTGCAAGAGTTGCGCTCACATTGCCAAAAGGCAATCGGAGTGGACTTTTACGACGCATCCGGCAATCTGCAATTGTCCGTCAGGAAGGCAGGAAAGGAGCTTATCGTTTCCAAAACCGGCATCCTTGTGACCAAGCTCACCCGGCATCATTACCGGCATAAGATCATGGAATCCATCGATCTTCTGTTTCTTAAGCCGGATGAAGAAGCCATCGAGATTCATGGCCTTTCTTGTTCCGACCTGAGGGCTAAAAATCTTGAACGGATTCTTGGCTTTAGCTCAGGCTTATACTTCAGCCCCATTCTCGATGACATCATCTTGGCACTGATAGAAGAACAACTCTGTTTCAAAGGTAGCAAGCCCGTTCCCATTGAGGACCAGTACCACTTCTCTGGGCGTGATCCAGAGAAGGTACAGTATGTCTGCCGGGATGGCACACTTTTGGAACCTATGAATAGCATTTCATCCGAGAGTCTTATTAAAGTTCCCGATAGGGTTAGTGTTTTCAAACTGTTGAGTGTCCTACTCTGCGTCGCGCCGAACTATATCGCAATCTATATTCTTGCTTTGCGGGCCCTGGCTTCCATACTAAGTTCCCCTGCATTGGAAGGAAAGCAAAAGCCTTCCTTTGGCATCATCCTGCTGGGTGAGACGGGCAGCAAAAAGACCAGCCTTGTAAAAGCTCTTTGCTATATGGATGAGCAACCTTACAACGCCGTCAACTTCAAGTGGACACCCGCTGCGGTTCAAGAGAAACTGAAGGATGTTCAGGATGACATCCTCTTCTGCGACGATAGCTTCCCAGGGATGATCCATGAGGAACGAAAAAATCAGCGAAAGATCCTCTCAATGCTGGTTCGAGCTACTGGTGACGACATCGGCACAAGCCAAAAAATGCAGGGCGGTACAGTGAACCGCTCCAGTAAAAGTAGACAATGAAAAAAGAAGGCCTCCTGTGGTAGAAT
>ERZ1090879.430-NODE-430-length-26705-cov-10.466754_pt1 | contig 26705 bp, 11 predicted proteins | sample MGYA00478472_ERZ1090879 | MGnify/ENA primary metagenome ERZ1090879 (study PRJEB33644, sample SAMEA5815723) | chicken gut metagenome | biome: Chicken; feature: Gastrointestinal Tract; material: Caecum | place: Ireland | collected 2019-01-01 | study: A study of the... | reverse complement strand
ATACATATGTATATAGTTTTATATCAGTATAAAACGAGATGATTGTTGCATTTGGGGAATAAATATGTTATACTTTATGTGCTACACAATCTGATATTTTAAGTATAGGGTTACACGCGGCATATGTGTATCTCTTTTCCCTATATACTTAAAGGATTGTGTAGCAACAGTGAGGGGTACATAGTTAATGCAGGGCGGCTCCTTGAACGGGGCCGCTTTTTTATAGCGGCAAAAGTTCATGCGCAAAGGCATTGTTCCGATTTTTATTTCTTATTCTCTGACAGTAAAACAAACTGCAATTTATGCTTAAAAGTTTGCATAATATGACGCGAACCGATACTTATGTGACGCGGATATTGATAATGTTGCAAATAAACTATAAAATTATATTCGGTTCGGGGAAGAATAATATCCGTTGAGTCGCGATAGCAAACCGGACAGAGGATAAGGAGGGATGAATGTGGAATATAATGTAGCGTTGGTTGATGACGAGGCTGAGGTCTCCGAACAACTGGAGAAAATGATTGCCGAATACGGCAGCCGGACGGGAATTGAATTTGTTGTGTCAAAATTCAATAAAACTTCGGAGTTTATCTCAGCACATCCGGATAATTTTGTCATAGTTTTTATGGACATAAACATCCCGAACGATATTAACGGAATGAAAGCCATAAAAAAACTCAGGGCAATGGGTTCCAAAGCCGTTGTCATTTTTTGTACGCGTTATGCGCAGTACGCCATAAACGGCTACGAGGTCGGCGCGCTGAATTATCTTATAAAGCCTTTGCGCGAGGAGGTGTTTGTCCATACGATGGATCGCGCTATGCGCGCGCTCAGGCGGCTGAACATAAATAAGATGGTGATAAAAACCGTCGACGGACAGAAGTTTGTAAATATCTCCGATATTGTATATATCGAGGTCATGGTGCATAATCTTTATTTTCATATAAAAAAGGGGGAGGGCGAATTTGTGGTTGAACGTTCGCGCGGGGTGTTGAACGACATTGCAGACAAGCTTGCAGATATGTATTTTGCCCGCGGCAGCGCATGTTACCTCATCAACCTCGCTCATGTCGTCAGCGTTAACAAAAAAATCGTATATCTGAGCAGCGGCGACAGCCTTGCGCTCGGCAGAAAGTTTGCAAAAGAATTCATGAACAAACTGATGCAATATATGGCGGAGTTTGGTATAATAGATGGATGAGCTGGCATATAAAATAAGCAACATTATCAATATGTGCGGAGGGGAATACATATGGCAGTTTGTGGCGGTGGCGCTTATCTTTCTGCCCTGCCGCAAGCGCCGGTTGTGGGGAGTGCGGTATATATGCGGTCTCGCCTGTATAGTTCTGTCTGCCGTATTTGTGCCCATACCTTTCCCCGACAGGTGGGCGGTTGTATATTATGCCGTATATTTTGTGCTGTTCGCGGCTTTCAATGCGCTGGTATACAAGTATAAACCCGTGCAGGTGCTTTTTATCAGTCTGTGCATGTATTGTCTGCAATATCTTATCAGCTGCCTCTCTTACGCGGCTATTTTTACCGTCGTCGGGCTGAAAGGCGATTACGGTGTTTACTGGATATATTATTATATCATGCCTTTAATTATCGTGCTGGTCGATGTTATGGCGTATTTTATCGTCGTCCGCAGAATAAAGTGCGCGGGGGACATTCAGTTCAACAACAGTTTCATCATTTTCATCGCTTGCGCGTTTGTAATAGCCGCATCGTTCCTGACCTATTGGGTAAGGGTAACGCTCTGGTATCCGTATTCTTTGGCTGCGCTTATGGGGATCGGCGTGCTGCTCGCAATAATAGTGCTGATAACTCTGTTCATGAATATCAAGGCGGTATGGCTTTCGCAGGAAAACATTGTCCTGACAAAAATGCTGGAAAAGGACAAAGCGCATTACGAACAGTTGAAAATCAGCAACGAAAAGATACAGATAAAGTATCATGACATGAAAAAGCTCCAAAAGGACGGCATAATGGATTTTGAAGGGCTTTCCGGAATAAAAGAAGCGCACGAAGTCCTCGTCAACACATATTATACGGGCAATACCGCTCTCGATATAGTTCTCTCCGAAAAATCGATGATGTGCGATCGCCTGGGCATTGACTTTGTCTGCACCGCAGACGGCTCGGCGGTCGGCTTCATGAAGCCCCACCACATATATTCGTTAATGGTCAATGCCATTGAAAATTGCATAGAGAGCGTAAGGCGCAGGGAAGACCACCGAGAAATAGAGGTGGTCGTCGTGCGCAAGGACGATATGTGCGTCATCAAAACGGTCAACTACACCGATGCTGAAAAACTCGAATTCAAAGACGGCGTGCCCGCAACGACGAATGCAAACAAAGAGGAGCACGGCTTCGGCGTGAAAAGCATGAAGGAAATAGTCACGCGGTACGGAGGCGACATAAATTTTTCAATAGATAATCACTATTTCACGCTCGTCGCCATAATACCCGTTCCGTCGTCTTATGCGAAAGATGGGCCGCGAAAACAATAAATCTCATAAAAATGAAATAAAATTTCGGTAAAACACCCCCGCATGTGAAAATTTTTCACGTCGGGGGTGTTTTGTTGTCTATGACGCCATTTGCGTCGTATGTGACGCGTATATTGACTTGCCGCGCCCGAGTGAATAAGATGATATTTGAAATAGGACGTAAAGGCCTAAAAAAAACGGAGGAATTATGTTTATGAACAAAAATTTGCGCAAAAGAATAATGGCGCTCATTGTCGGCGTCGCTTGTTCTGTGTCAGTGTTCGGCATGACCGCCTGCCAGCCCGGCGGCGATCCCGGCGAAGAAAATCCGCCTGTAAGCCAAACGCAGACTTACACCGTAACGTTCGACGCCAACGGCGGAACGCTTAACGGCAAATCGACGGTCACGGTAGAAGAGGGTAAAAAAATATCCGGCGCTCCCACGGCATCGATGGACGGCTATGTCTTTGACGGCTGGTATACTTCCGCTCAGGGTGGAAGTAAAGTTGACCTTTCTACATACGAAGTAGAAGCGAACGTCACGCTTTACGCGCACTACACCGAGGATAAGGAAGAGGAAAACCCTCCCGCAGAGGATACAGTCACGGTAACGTTCGATGCCAACGGCGGCACGCTGACCGGCAGCTCCAGCGTGAAAATCGATAAGAATTCTTACGTCAATACAGCCGACATTCCCGCAGTAGAAAGGGAAGGCTATATTTTCAAAGGATGGTATACCGAAAAAGAGGGCGGCTCCGAAGTCGTGCCCGATTTCGACAGCTTCTCACAGAACACCACTCTGTATGCCCGCTGGGCAAAATCTTACACCGTAACGTTCGATGCGGGCGAAGGCAAACTGACCGGCAACGCAACGATAGAGGTTGAAGAGGGTGACACCATTTCCGGCGCACCCACTGCCGCGCTCGAAGGTCTTGAATTCCATGGCTGGTTTACCGAGGCCGAAGGCGGCACTGCGGTAGACCTCTCGACTTACGAAGTAACGGCGGACGTCACTTTGTATGCTCACTACGGACAGATAACCATGCCTCTCAAAAATCTCAAAGACCATGAGGGCAACCCCGTAGGTTACAGAATTGAAGCCGAAGAGGCCAAGGCCGAAGGCACGCTTTCGTCCGAGCGCACCGACGGCGGCGAGGGTTTCATCGAAACCAACCAGGCCACGGCGAGCGGACAGGCTTCGATAGGTTATTTCGGCGTACAGGGCAACACGCTGACCTTTACGTTCCTTTCCGATAAGGAAGGCACCGCCGAGATAGCTCTGCGCGCGGCAAGCAACAATACGCAGATGGATTTCTCGTCAGGCTTCAACATCTGGGTTGACGATCAGACTGTCACCGAAGCAGACGTAACCTTTACATTCAACGGTCAGGCTGCACATTTCGATCCTCAGGTTCTCCGCGGCGCAGGCAAAGATATGCCCATGACGTGGAACTATTACTGGGATCCCATCAGCCTCGGCGAGCTTGACGTAAAGGAAGGTCTCAATACGCTTGTGGTTACCGCTCAGGCGACTACCGTTCCCAATATCGACTGCCTCGATATAGAAACAAATCTTGTTCTTACGTCGGCAAACGGCGATGCCGCCAGCGGTGAAGCTCAGCAGCCTGCACCTCCCGCGCCCGAGGTCGCTTATGAAGGAGATCTCGGCGTAGAGCTCGTTATAGGCGCTTACGAAGGCGGGCCCGCCGTGTCAAAGGCGATAATTGACTTCGGCAGCACCAAAATTGCCAAGGATGCCATTGCGTCCAAACCCATTACGGTAATGTGGGGAGGCGCGCTCGGCGGAAATAACGACAAAATGTATCTTTCGGATGCGGAAGGCAATGAAATTCAGGATGCGGAATCTCAATACGTAACCATCGAATACGCTGTCTTGTATTCCGGCTGGTCGTTCACCGGCAACCTGAGCCCGTTTGTATATCAGACGGTAAATAACTGGAAGGATATTTCTACTGTTTCGGTTGATATAAACGGCGTTCTCGCGATAGACGGCGTTGAATACACGTCCGTTTCCGCCGATGCGGAAATAACTGCCGACAAATCGGTGCCCGACCTTGAAACATGGGATCTTACGGGCAAGTACACCAAGGACGGCATAACGCTTACATACGGTTCTTACGGAACAGATGCGATGAAGAACGACGGGCAGAAGAACCCCCTGATCATCTGGCTGCACGGCGCAGGCGAGGGCGGCACAGATCCTTCCATCAACATTCTCGGCAATCAGGTTACCAATCTTTCAAAGGATTTGATACAGAAGTACTTTACGACTGAAGCCGTAAAGGGCGCTTATGTTCTCGCACCTCAGACGCCTACGGCATGGATGGACAAGGACGGTTCGGGTGAGTACGGCACAGAGGCGGCTTCCCAATACTATGTTGCCGCGCTCAAAGCGTTAATCGACGATTATATCGCAAAGAACGGCGATATAGATATGAACCGCATTTACATCGGCGGCTGCTCCAACGGCGGATTTATGACGGTAAACATGATACTCAACTTCCCCGAATTCTTTGCTGCGGCATTCCCCGTCTGCGAGGCATACGATGGCAACTGGCTTACCGATGAGCTTGTGGAATCAATCAAAGACATGCCCATATGGTTTACTCATTCGGCAAACGACAATACCGTAAGCATCTACGAAAAGGAAGGCGATGGTTGGTTCACCCCCATAACTCCTACCAATCCTCAGAACGCGTATACCAATAACCTGTATGTGCGTCTCATAAATGCGGGCGCTGCTAACGTTCACTATTCGCTGTTTGAAAGCGTCCTCGTCGACGGCGTAAACTATGACGGTCACTGGTCATGGATTTATACGCTCAGGGACGAATGCATAAATGTTCAGCCCACGCAGGGCAAGGACGGCGGAGAGCTCACTATAAGCGACCTCGATCCCGCAAGTCAGGAAAAGGTTGAAATCGACGGCGAAGCCGTTTCGCTTTGGGCGTGGCTTGCTGCGCAGAGCAAAGCATAAACAGGGCAGCGTATAAAATAATCAAAAAAAATGCCGCACGGGCCGTTGCGGTCCGTGCGGCGATAAATTAAAAAAACAGGAGAAAGATTGTGAAGACAGGAACATTAAAGTATAGGTTTAAAAAACCTGCAATGTTTGCGGCGGCGATTGCGCTCGGCGGCATAATGGCGTTCACGCCCGTATTAAGCGCTTCAATGTCTGCGAGCGCGGCAACAGACACGAGCGATTACGTTTCGCAATTCCGCACCGAAGCTACAAGCGCGGCCGATGCTCTCGCCCGCGCCAACGAGCTCAATCAAAAAATTGTCGAGGAAGGCATCGTTCTGATGAAGAACGAAAATTCTGCCCTTCCCCTTTCGGCCGGCAACAAAATCACCGTGCTCGGCAAAAATGCCGACGACCCCATTTATGGCGGCGGCGGTTCGGCTGCGGGCGCGGACGGCAGCGGTCAGGGCGGCGTGAGATATTATAATCTTTACGACAGCCTTGAAAATGCCGGGTTTGAAATCAACCCTACGGTCAGGGCGTTCTACGCCGACGACCGCGCGTCCGGTTCGGGGCGCGACGGCGGTTCCGGCACCGGTCAGGTCGCAACGCTCACGGGCGAAACTCCCCAGAGCAGTTACACCGAAGACGTAAAAAACAGCTTTTCCGATTACGATGACGCGGCAATAGTATTTCTGTCCCGCGCCGGCGGCGAAGGCGCCGACGTAAGGACAAATTACACCAGACCAGTCGCGGGAAGAAGCGATTACAACAATAACGGCGACGCCGCAACCGGCGACCATTATCTCGAACTGGACGATAATGAAGAAGCGCTCATCGAAATGGCAAAGCAAAAGTTCGATAAGGTTGTCGTCGTTCTCAATATCGCGACGTCGTTTGAACTCGGCTCTCTGAAAGACGACGAAGGCGTCGACGGCATATTGTGGCTCGGTTTTGCGGGCGGTAGCGGCATCAACGCCCTCGGCAAGGTGCTCAACGGACAGGTCAATCCTTCGGGAAGAACGGTAGACATATATGCCGCCGATTTCAAAAAAGACCCCACGTTTGCCAATTTCGCGACCAACTATACAAGTTCTTATGTGAATGAAGCGGGCGGGCGTACAGGCGTCAATTTCGTCGAATACGACGAAGGCATTTACATGGGTTACCGCTATTACGAAACCAGAGGCTACGAAGAGGGAGGGGAGTGGTACGATGAAAACGTCGTATATCCCTTCGGCTACGGCCTTTCTTACACTACGTTCGACTGGGATGTGAAATTCCGCACGAACGAGCTCGCCGAGGACGGCGACGTCGTGGTCGACGTTACCGTGACAAACACGGGCAAAGTTGCGGGCAAGGAAGTCGTTCAGCTCTATTACAGCGCTCCTTATTCCGACGGCGAAATAGAAAAATCGCACGTAGTGCTGGGCGGTTATGAAAAGACCGATCTCATTCAGCCCGGCATGAGCGATACCGTTACCATAACTATGTCCGTGCGCACCATGGCTTCGTATGACTACAACGATATGAACGCCAACGGCATTTACGGATACGAACTTGACGACGGCGATTATACCATTTATGTGGGCAAAAACTCGCATGTTTGGGCAGATTCGTCTGCGGCGTCCAAGGTCTACACGCTTGACGACGAAATTTATTACGAAACCGACGAGGTTTCGGGAACCAAGATCGAAAATCAGTTCGACTATATGAGCGACTACTTCGATGAAAATGCCGACAGCACTTATGCCGGGCATTCAAAGGTAATGTCGCGCTCGGATTTTGAAGGTACTTTCCCCCAGGCTCCCACAACCGAGGAAGCTACTCTTTCGGCGGAGGAAATACAAGGCATGACATATTCGGCGGCGACCCCCGAATATGACGAAGGAAAACCCTGGTACACGGACGAAATGCCCACGCAGGCATCCGAAACCCAGTCGCGCATAAGCGCAACCAGGATGGTGGGCGTTCCCTTCGACGATCCCAGGTGGGAAACCTTCATGAATCAGCTCTCGCTTGAAGATATGCGCGACCTTATAGTCAGCGGATATTTCTGGACGATAGAAATTCCCGAAATCGACCTTCCCCAGTCAATTACTCCCGACGGGCCCACCGGCTTTGTTCAGGGCTCGGGTTCAAACTGGGTAGGCAATACCTGTTTCTACGCGTCCCCCATAGTCATGGCGTCCACATGGAATAAAGAACTCGCCCGCGAAATGGGCGAATGTGTCGGCGAAGAAGGCATATGGGGCGGCGAACAGGGCGTCATGGGCGGCTACAACGGCTGGTATGCGCCCGGCAACAATATCCATCGCTCTCCTTTCTCGGGCAGAAACTTTGAATATTATTCCGAAGATCCCCTGCTCGCCGGCACCATCTGTGCGGAAGTCGTGGCGGGCGCTCAGTCTAAGGGCGTGTTTGTAATGATCAAACACTTTGCTCTCAACGACCAGGAAACCAACCGCGGCGATCTGTCGACGTGGGCAGACGAGCAGACGATGCGCGAAATTTATCTCAAAGCGTTTGAATACTCGGTAAAAGGCGGCGCTACGGGCATGATGAGCGCGTTCAACCGAATGGGCGATCATTGGGCAGGAACGAGCTATGAGCTTCTCACACAAGTTCTCCGCAACGAGTGGGGCTTTGACGGTCTCGTTATAACCGACTGGGTCAACGGATTCATGAGGGCAGACCTCATGGTGCGCGCAGGCAACGACCTGTGGCTTGCCCGCGGTAACGCAAATACGCTGAGCATAGATCCTTCCGTCTGCACGCCCACTCATGTGGCGGCAATCAGAAGGGCGGCCAAATCGATTATATACACCGTTGTCAATTCCAACGCGATGAACCGCCTCGGCGACAGATATTCCGAAGAATTCTATACGGGCAATCAGTATGCCGTAGAGCTCGGCGATTTCAATAAGGGCGAAACGGTTACATACGACGCGGGCAGCGAAATTTATTCGGACTATGAATATGTCCTTTCCGGCGCGCCCGAAGGCATAACCGTGGATGCCAAGACGGGTGCTATAAGCGGTGCGATTTCGCAGGATGCTTACGCTGGCGATTATGCCATGGTTGTATCTCTCAAAGACGAAAACGGTTTCATAGGACAGAGCGTCAAATTCAATCTCACCGTAAACGGCGGACTTGAATACAGCGGTGTTCAGAGCGCTGTTGTTACGACCGGTTCGTTCGCGCAGATCGACGTTTCTTCCAAGCTCGGCGGCGCAACTGTCGGATACGAAATTACGGCAGGCGCTCTTCCCGAAGGCATGGCTCTTACGGCGGACGGCAAAGTATCGGGAACGCCGTCGGCGACGGGCAGTTATAAGTTTACTGTAACGGCAACTGCAAACGACAGCCAGCCTGTTGTGCAGGAAGTTGCGGTCGAAGTCAAAGCCCCCGGCGCCCTGACGTTTGCGGCATCTGCTCTTGCTCAGGCAGAACAGGGTAAAGAATATTCCGCCAGCGTCGGCACGGCAAGCGGAGCCGATAACATAATCTATTCGGCGTCCGGTCTTCCCGCTGGTTTGACGATGTCGGATGACGGTACAATTTCCGGTATTCCCGAAGAGAGCGGCACGTTCACCGTTAAAGTTGCGGTGTGGGCCGAGGGTTGCAGCACAAGCACGGCGGAAGTTACGCTCATCGTAGCCGCGGCGCAAGAAGAGACGCCCGGTGGCGGCGAAGAAACGCCCGGTGGCGGCGAAGAAACGCCCGGTGGCGGCGAAGAGACACCCGGCGGCGGCGAAGAGACACCCGGCGGTGAAGGGACCGAAGGCGGCAACTGTGCGGGCGGCGGATGCGGAAGCGCGATAGGCGCCGGCTTTGCGGCTGTTGCATGTTCATTTGTCGCAATACTTGTCGTAGCTGCTTTCAGAAAAATTAAAAAATAATCAGACAAAGCAGTGATCGGTTTTCCGAACCCGCCCTGCGCAAGCGGGGCGGGTTCAAAAATGATATAAAGTCTGGTAAGAAAATTAACGGAGATAAAAATGAAGAAATCATTTGTAGCTATATTGCTCGGCATGGCCACCCTGTTTGCGGGGTGTTTCGGGTCTGCTTGTTCGGATCCCGAAAGTCAAACGGGCAACAATACGCCTCCCCCTGCCGAATTGCAGGAGGGAACGATAACTTTTGAAGATGCAACTTGCGAAAGTATAATTAATGAAGAAAATTCCGGAACTGTCGATGTCGCCACCGCATCCAACGGTGCGGAAGTCACGTATTCTCTGTCCGAGGAAGAGGCGGCTTCGCTTTCCGAGGCGTTCGGCGGCGCCCTTTCTATTTCGCCCGACGGTACGATATTGGGTAAATATGATGAGATAAAGAGGTTCCGCGTGGATATCACTGCAAGCGCGGAAAAGTGTGAACCTGTCACGGCGGAAATAATGATAAGCGTCGTCAATCCCCATCTCACATATTCCGGCATGACGCTCGTTGACGCCCGTCAGGGCGTCGAATATGCCGCGTCTGTCGCATATGTCGCGGAAAAGAGCGCCGAAGTAACGTACAAGCTCGACGGGCAATTGCCCGCGGGGCTTTCTATGGATAAAAACGGCACTATAACGGGCGTTCCGACAGAGGTAGGGCCCGGCGAACCTTTTGCCGTAACTGCTTCGGCAAGGGGATATTCCGACACTACGGCGGAATTTGTTATCGACGTCGTGCTCGACAGAGTGAGCGAGGCCACATCAAAAATAGTCAGGTTTGAAAGCGAAACGCCCGTTGCGCTTGAAAATGCGTATATCGGCGAATATTACGTCAATCAGTCGGGCATCGCGCGCGCTTCTTCGCTCAACAATAATAACATCACTTATAAACTTGCCGACGGCAGTTCCCTGCCCGAAGGTTTCACCCTTTATTCAAACGGCGCGTTTATCGGCTCGTCCGAAGCTATAGGCGAATACACATTCGACGTGGTTGCAAGCGCGTACAAGTGCGAGGATGTGACCTGCACGTTTACCTTTGACGTCAAGGCGACTATGATACAGTACTCTTCCATGAGCGGCACTGTTACTATGGGTGAACCTGCCAATTATCCTATCAACACGGCGGTGGTTGCAGAAGGCGTCACCGTGCGCTACACGATGACCGAAGCGGATGCGGCGAACCTGCTCAATGAGTATGGGCTGACGGTAACCGAAGAGGGATATGTGACGGGTACGCCCAAGAAGGTTGCGGAGCAGGTAAGCTTCAAGGTGACGGCCGAAGCGGAAGGTTATACGCCTACAACCGCAACGATGTATTTCCGCATCAATGAACCTTTGCAGGCTCCCGCAAACGGCAGATTCGAGGCGGAATATACCGACCTTACAGGCAAGCAGGGTACGGGCTACTCGGCTTCTCCCACGGGCAAAGCGCTCATCGATAAAGCCAACTCGTCTGTTTCCAACGGTGCGTTTGTCAACTATATGCACAACGATTCCATAACTCTCGAATTCGCGGTATATGCCGAAGAGGCCGTTTCGGGCGTTGCCCTGTATATATGCCTCGGTTCGGAAATAGGCAACGTCACGTTCTCGCCCTCCAATCTCGGCGTTTATACATATGCCGGACAGACTGCAACAGGTGCAAAGACGACGGTTAATTACTCTCCCGTACAGGTCAACGGCGGCAACCAGGTTTACGGTGAATTTGTCGAAAGACAGTTCGGTACGGTAGATCTTGTTCAGGGCTGGAACGTCATTCAGATAGCCGTTCTCGCAAATGATCTGCGCGGCGAAGGCACGACGGGCGGACCCGGCATCGACTATATAAGGTTTGACACGTCAGCGTCGATAGAGTGGGTTCCTCTCACATTCAATCTCGCCTGAGTTCATGGAGGATATATGAATAAATTAAAATTTGTACTTAAATACTGCAAAGTATGGCTCATCGTTTCCCTTGCGGTCATAATCGTGTTTTTCACGGCTACAATGGTAGCCACCCAAAATGATTTCCTGTCCGGTACGATAGACACCGTTCTCGGCGGCGAGGGCAGGCGCAATACATCCGGAAACCCCAACGATTATTATCGTTACACAAAGACGACGGACGAGTTCAAACAGTTTGAGACCGACCTCGAACTCAGCCAGAACGTCATTTCGTCGCGCGCGGACAAGGAGGCCGTTCACGCCGCTGCAAATAAGCTCAACGAAGAGATTGTAGGCGAAGGCGTTGTGCTTCTCAAAAACCAAAACAACGCTCTTCCCATAACCACTTCGGCTCAGGACAAGGCGCGCATAAGCGTGTTCGGCAAGAATTCTGCCGATATCGTTCTCGGCGGTTCGGGTTCGGGCGGCGGCAATTCTATCGGCTCTACATCCCTTTACGACGGGCTGCGCAATGCAAATTTTGAGCTCAACCCTACATTGGTAGACTTTTATCAAAGCAACCGTTCGGGTGAAGGCAGGGCGGATTCTCCCGCGATAGGCGCCACCGTAACGGGGCTTGCAATAGGCGAAACGCCCTTAAATATGTATTCTGCCGATATAAGAGAAAGCTATTCGCAGTACAATGATGCGGCGATAATCGTAATATCCCGCCTTGGCGGCGAGGGTTGGGATCTGCCCCGCAGGCAGCTTAACCCCGACGGAACTCCCGTTGAAGGCTCGAAGGACGGCGGACAGCACTATCTCGAACTCGATAAAAACGAAGAGGCGCTTATCGATGACGTCATTAACTGCGGAAAGTTTGATAAAGTCATACTCTTAATCAACTGTGCAACATCGTTTGAACTCGGCTTCCTTGAAGAAAAGGAGGGGTTGGACGCGGCTCTGTGGATAGGTACTACGGGCGGCAGCGGCACAAATGCCGTTGGCAATGTCCTTAACGGCACTATCAATCCTTCGGGGCATCTCGTCGATACTTACGTAAGGGATTTTACCAAGGATCCCACATGGAACAATTTCGGCGATAATCTCGGCGCCGGCAACACCTACACGCAGGGCGGCGCGGCGACCGATTATCACTACGTTGAGTATGAAGAGGGCATATATCTCGGTTACAGGTATTATGAGACCCGCTCTTATCAGGAGTGGTATCGCTTCGGCACCGATAACGGATGGTACGATGAAAACGTCGTTTTTCCTTTCGGTTACGGACTTTCGTATACCACTTTTGACTGGACTCTGAAAGAGGCGGAAAGCACGTCTACGCAGATCCCGCTCGACAAGGACAGCAACAATAAAATTACTGTCACGGTTACAGTGCATAATACAGGTAAAGTGGCAGGTAAGGATGTCGTTCAGCTTTATTATTCGGCGCCTTACATCACCAACGGCATAGAAAAAGCCCACGTCGTTCTCGGTGGAATGGTCAAAACCGACCTGTTACAACCCGATGAAAGCAAGGACTACACAGTAACCCTCGACATCGAGGATATGGCTTCCTACGACTACAGCGATGCTAACGGCAACGGAAATATCGGTTATGAACTCGATGCGGGGACATATACCATCTATATCGGAAGGGATGCACACTCTTGCTGGTCGTCCGATAATCCTATGTCGCTCGAATATACCGTTATGGAAGACATAGTTTATCCCATGGATATTTACGGCACGCAGTCCAATAACGACAATCGCTTCCAGGATATGAGCGATTATATGCAGGGTAAAACCATGTCGCGTTCGGGGTTCAACGCAACATTCCCCCAAGCGCCGACATCCGCCGAGCGGGAGATGAGTGAAACCGTAAACAACTCGCTTACCTATAAGTACGATGATGCGGAGGGCAACTATGTGGACTATATTCTCTCCACGCAGGTTACGCCGGCAGAGGGGGAAGTTCCTCAGCTTTACGACCTTATAGGCGTAGACTATGATGATCCTCGCTGGCAGACGCTTGTAAATTCCCTCTCGACGGAAGAGCTTGCAATGCTCATCGGACAGGGCAATTTCCATACGGAATCGATCGAAAGAATAAATAAACCCAGGACTATAGACCCCGACGGGCCTGCGGGCTTTACAAACTTTATGGGCGACCCCACCGTTCACGACACTTGCTTTTATGCATCCGAGTGCGTAATAGGCGCCACGTGGAATGTTGACCTGGCAAACGATATGGGCGTCATGGTGGGGCTTGAAAGTCTCGTCGGCTATACCAACGGCGACGGCCGCACATACAGCGGCTGGTATGCACCCGCGGTCAATATTCATCGTTCACCCTTCTCCGGGCGCAACTGGGAATATTACTCGGAAGATCCTTTCCTTTCGGGTATAATGGGTACAAATGTCGTCATAGGCGCGCAGTCAAAGGGCGTATATACCTTTGTCAAACACTTCGTACTTAACGACCAGGAAACCAATCGCGACAGCTACGGTCTTATAACCTGGGCCGACGAGCAGACTTTCAGGGAAATTTACCTTAAACCTTTCCAAATGATCGTCGAAGACGGCAATACGCACGGAATGATGTCGTCGTTCAACCGCATAGGCACAACCTGGGCCGGCGGAAGCTTCGCGCTCCTTACCGAAGTGCTCAGGATGGAGTGGGGATTTAAGGGCATGGTTATAACCGACTATAACCTTTCGATTGCCTATATGCCTCCCGAACAGATGATCCGCGCCGGCGGCGATCTCAACCTTTCCCAAGACTATAAGCCTGCAACGACCGTCGACGAAAGCACGGGCATGACAAACGAGGTGCAACTTGCGGCTATGCGCAATGCAGCAAAGAATATCCTTTATACCGTTGCGAATTCCAATGCCATGAACGGCATGGGCGAAGGTGTAGTATGGGTTACCACGATGGCGTGGTGGAAGGTCATGCTGATATGCATAAATGTCGGGCTTGTCGTTGCCGCGGCAGTATGGGGCTTCTTCGATATCCGCCATAAACTCAAAAAGGCAAAATTGCAGGAACAGGACAAGGCTTAATGCCGATAATCAATTAACGAAAATGCCGCGGAGGGCTTTTGCTCTCCGCGGCATTGTGTTGGTGTTGCGTCTTTCGGCAGTTTATTATTCAATTCGTTCAGCCAGTAAATCTTCTTCCGCTTTTTTCGATATAAAAATATGCACCCCAGAAGCCTGTCCGGCTTTTGGGGTGCATATCGTTTTTGGTAGGTTTTATTTTTTTTGGCAAAAAAGTCAAAAAATGATAATTTTGTTCCTGATTTGTAATTTAAAATACATAATCTGTCATTATTGTTGAAATTTTTTATCTGATTGTTATAATCAAGGCGCAAATTTGAAAAGGAGAAAACTGTATGAACAAAAAAAGGAGATTAAAATACGCAGCTTTTATTTTTGTATGCTTTTTGGTGTTGATTTTTTATGTGGCAAGCATAGTCGTTACGCAGAATCTTTTCTTGTATAACACGATAAATTCTGTGCTCGGCGGCGAAAGCCGCGTGCTTGTGTCGGGCGACCCTTCTCTCCCCGAATTTCAGTATTACACCACTGATGAAGGAATAAATTCAAAGGCGGATGCTCTTGCCGCCGCAAATGCGGTCAATGAACGCATAGTGGAAGAGGGCATCGTAATGCTTAAAAACGATGAAAGCCTTCCGTTGAAGAAAAACAGCAAAATAAGCGTGTTCGGAAAAAACTCTGTCAATCTCGTCTATGGCGGCAGTGGTTCGGCCGGCGCCAGTACGGACGGAGCGGTTACGATAGAACAGAGCCTTACGGCCGCAGGCTTTTCAGTCAACCCCGAACTTATTAATTTTTATAACGATGACTCTCTTTCCGGGTCAAGCCGTCCTAAAACAGGCCCTGCAATGGGCTCAAAACCCGCCGGGCTTCCTACGTATGAAACGCCTGTGAGCAGATATACTGATGAGGTTAAAAAAAGTTTTTCGGAATATAACGATGCGGCGATAGTCGTAATTTCCCGAATAGGCGGCGAGGGCTTCGATTTGCCCCGCACCATGAAGGAAAGTTATGATGAAGGCGCGGCAAAGATCGAAGGCGCGCGCAGTGCCGACGATCATTACCTTCAACTCGACCAGAATGAGGCCGATCTTATTAAAGCCGTAGGGGAGCAATTTGGTTTTGACAACGTCATAGTCGTCATAAACAGTGGCGCGCCTATCGAACTCGGTTTCCTTGACGACCCTTCGCATTATGCGTACAGCCCCAATGTAAAGGGTGCGCTCTGGATAGGCACTACGGGCAAGACCGGCATAAATGCGCTCGGGCGTATACTCAACGGCGAAGTCAATCCCTCCGGCAGGACGGTTGACACATATGCCCGCAATTTCAAAAACGATCCTTCATGGAATAACTTTGCAAACAATAACGTCAATAACGGCAACCGCTATACGGTGGACGGAAAAAATAAAAGTTATTACTTTGTAGATTACGAAGAGGGCATATATGTGGGCTACCGCTATTGGGAGACGCGCGGCTATACCGAGGAGCAGGCGGGCAATCCCGACTGGTATGAGCAAAACGTAGTATATCCCATCGGCTATGGACTTTCGTATACAGATTTCGCATGGGAAATAGATACTCAAAATACCACTGAGGAAGGGCAGGAGCTTTTAAAGGACGGTACGGTTAATATCAGCGTAAAAGTAACCAATACCGGAGAAGTTGCCGGCAAGGACGTTGTGCAGCTGTATCTGACCGCGCCTTATACGGGCACAGCTCAAAATCCCGGAATCGAAAAGAGTCATGTGGTCATGCTCGATTTCGGCAAGACAAAACTTTTACAGCCCGGCGAATCCGATGAAGTAAAATTCAGCGTCGACGTTCACGATTTGGCTTCTTACGACTATAATGACGCGAATGGAAACGGCTTTAAGGGTTATGAGGTCGAAGGCGGCGACTATATTCTCAGGATTTCAAAGAATGCTCACGAATCCGTAATTGACCTCGATTACACGGTTCCCGTCGGCGGATATACATATCCTACCGACCCGGGTACCGATAATCCCGTCGAAAACAGGTTTGATGACGCCAGCGAGCATATAACCACCTATCTTTCCCGCACCGACTGGGAAGGCACGTGGCCTTCCGTTCCCACGGAACAGGACAAGGCTGTTACAGACGAGTTTATCAACTCGCTCACATACGACCGCGTTGACGAGGGCAAGCCCTGGTATACAGAGGAAATGCCCACCCAGAGCGGAATTGAACTGACGTACAGCCAGACAAAAGTCAAATTGTACGAGCTTATGGGCAAGGATTACGACGATCCGCTCTGGGATGAGCTTCTGGATCAGCTCACGGTTGCTCAGATGGCTAAAATGATAGGTACCGGCAACTACAACACGATGAATATAGACGGTATAGATAAGCCCAAGACGATAGACCCCGACGGCCCTGTCGGCTTCACGGCGTTCATGGGCGACCCCAGCGTGTACGATACCTGCTATTACGCGAGCGGTTGCGTGGTTGCGGCAACATATAACACCGAGCTTGCATATGAGATGGGCAAGGCGGTAGGCAACGAAGGCATTATAGGCAACGAGGCGGGCGACGGAACGCCGTACAGCGGATGGTATGCGCCTGCCGTAAATATCCACCGCTCACAGTTCGGCGGACGTAACTGGGAATACTATTCGGAGGACGGCGTGCTGTCCGGCAAAATTGCCGCCGGAGTAATCCAGGGCGCAATGGATAAAGGCGTTTACACTTACGTCAAACACTTTGCGCTCAACGATCAGGAAACCGACCGCACAAACAACGGTTATCTTACGTGGGCAAACGAGCAGTCTATGCGCGAAATTTACCTCAGACCCTTCGAGATAGCCGTCAAAGAAGGCGGCACGACCGCAATGATGTCGTCGTTCAACAGAATCGGAACAGAATGGGCTGGCGGCAGTTATGATCTGCTTACAGAAATTTTGCGCAATGAATGGGGCTTCCGCGGCATGGTCGTTACGGACTATAACCTGTATGCCCATATGCCGGCAGACCAGATGATACGCGCTGGCGGCGACCTCAATCTCTGCCAGGATAAACAGCCCTCTACAACTCAGACGGCAACCCAGGTCACGGCTTTGCGTAACGCTACGAAAAATATACTGTACACGGTTGTCAACAGCAATGCTATGAACGGTCACGGCGCGGGAATAGAGTACAGGTACATAATGCCTGTCTGGGAAATGTGCCTGATCGGTGCGGACGCCGCCGTGGCAGTCGGCATGATAATCTGGATAGCATTCATAATCCGCGGCAGGCTGAAAAGAAAGAAGCTTGCTTCTGAGGTCATGGTAGGAGGCGAAGGCGCCGTCAGCGAAGATATCGGCGCTGAGAATGTCGTCGGCGAAGGTGCAACCGACAGCGAAGACGCGGACGGCAGCCAAACCAAAGACGATGGCAGCGAAAATACTCGCCCGTCGCAGGACACATAAAAAATATTACGCAGGGCGGAAATGATAATTCTCCGCTCTGCGGTAAAAAATAATTAAATGGAGGATTTTTTGATGAAGAGAGTAGGTTTAATTGCACTCTGTCTGGCCATGCTCGTTTCGGTTACGGCTTTTGCCGCGGCTTGCGACGTTGGCCGCCAGACCGAAGACAAACCGATCTACATTGTCGAGGTCATCGGCGGAACCGGCAGCGGCCACTATTACGAGGGCGATGTATGCAGCGTAACTGCTACGGTTCCCGAGGGAAAGAATTTCCTCAAATGGATGGCAAACGACGAAGATGTTTCCGCGCAGGAGGAATATACCTTTGAAGTGACGGAAGATGTCGAAGTCGTTGCCGTTTTCAATGATACCGTCGATTATGTCGATACGGAAGTGTTCACGGTAAAAACCGTAAACGGCATAGGCGACGGCGCATACCTCGCCGGTTCGCAGTGCACGGTATCGGTTCCCGCTGCGGATGAGGACAGGAATTTCAAGGGCTGGACGGAGTACAGCGAGGATGAAACGACGGGGTCGCCCGTTTTATCGGCGGAGGCGAAGTATACTTTTACGGTCACGAAAGACATCACTCTTGAAGCAGAGTATAATGATACCCGCCTGGCTACCCCCACGGCCGATATGTTCAAAATAAGCTGGCGCGAGTCCAATGTTTCGTATCTTCTCGAACTTGACAGAATGAAGAACGATGACGGCACGGCGGCTTCCGTGTTTGACGGGCGCGTAGAATATGTTCTTATCCATATATATGATTCGCAGTACGCAAAGAAGCCTGTCGCATCGTTCAAGTTTGTTCAGGATGGCGAAACTGCTGCAAAATTCACGACGATGGACGGCTCTGCCGAATTCACGGGCATCAACGGCGGCCCCGGCAACTATTACAGAGACTGGGTTGCAAAGGCCGAAGTTTATGATTTCCTCAGGAGCGTCCTCGGCGAAAGCTACAATGCCGAAACTACGTATTCGTTTGCAACTCAGCTCGTATCGGTCAAAGACCCCATTGATTGGGACGGTCAGACCGGAGTGCTGTTTGCCGACAGCCAGATTTCGGATATCTGCGCTTCGGTTTGCGAAGCTGCAGCGGCGTAAAATAAAATTAAGGTACGGGTGAGATAATGAAAAGATCTAAACTTAAAATTTTTATAAGCCTGTTGCTGGCGGCGACGATGACTCTGTCCGTCGGGGCATCTTTAACGGGGTGCGATACTTCCGGCACGGACGTTGAACTCGGAGAGCCGAAACTTACCCGCTATTCCGTGAAGGTTGAAAACGGCATGGGCGGCGGTGAATACAGAAAGGGAAAGGAAGTTACTGTAACTGCGACCGTTCCCGAAGGCAAAATGTTTGCAAAGTGGATGTCTGACGGCGAAGTCGTTTCCACGGAAAATCCCTATACGTTTACCCCCGAAGGCGATATAACGCTTACGGCTGTCGTGGGTACGCCCTATACGGTTACGGTGGAAGGCGGGCGTATAGGCGATACGCTCGATACATCGGCGCAGATCGTCGAAAACGAGGAAGTCACGGTTACAGCCAAGTCGACTACTACCAAAACCTTCCTTTACTGGATAGAGAACGGCGATGCCGAAAATCATATAACGGCTAACCCTTACACGTTTGCCGTCACTGAGGATACTGCGCTTCAGGCGGTTTACGACGAAATTTACCTCGTCTCCGTCGCCGACGGAACTGTTTACCCCAAGGGTGAAGCAGACAAGGCGTCGCGCAGTATGCGTTTCAATGGCGGAGAGGAATGTACGGTTAAACCCAACGAGGCGCCCGCAGGGCAGAAATTTGCATACTGGTACAGCCTCGATGAAAATAATCAGGAGGTCATTCTCTCCGAACAGGAGGAATACACCTTTGCGGTTACGCAGTCGCGCAAGATATATGCAAAATACAAGTTCTTCTATAACGTAACCGTAAACGGAGGCTATGTCGGCGAAGACACAGAAGCGTCGTCTGTCGAAGTCTGGGCGGGCGATACCGTAACGGTTACGGCTGTAAATCCCGACGGCAAGGGCTTTGTGCGCTGGATGGCAAACGGAGAGGAAGCGGGTACTTTCTATAAGTATACCTTCACCGTAAACGAAAATACCACTCTCACGGCGGAATTCGGCGACCTCGTTTATTTAAAAACTCCTGCAAACGATGCAAATCAGATGTTCACCAAAAAGGCATCGGGTTACAGCGACATGATTGTCGAGCTCGACCGCCAGAAGACTCCCGAAGGCGAGCGCGACACGGCGTTTGACGAAGGCGTAGACTATATTCTGTATTATCTTTACACCTCTCCCGATGCCGATAAAAACGATTATGTCGGTCAGTTCAAAATGGATCAGACCAACGGCACCGGCGCTGAAATAATGGCTCTCGACGGTTCCCATGCGATCGGATGCGGCAGCACTCCCGGCGACTACTACTTTGACAGAGTGTCCAACGATGATTTCTTCGGACTCATCGAAGCCGCCGTCGGCGAAGATTACAGCCCTTACGAAACGTATTATGCCGCGGCGCAGGTCGTCGGCGTTGAAAACTCGGTATATGTTTCCAGCGGAATATCCGAAATAGGAACGAGCGTCATTCAGAGAAATGCCGCATATACCGTAAGCGTAGTGGGCGGCGAAATTACCGGAGGCGAAATCGTCGGCGTAAACAACAAATTTGCGGCAGGTACCGAATGTACGGTCAAAGCTACCGTTGAAGAAGGATATTTCTTCGATCATTGGGAAATCGACGGACAAACCGTTTCGTATGATGAAGAATATACTTTCGTAGTCAATGCAAATACTGTCGTTACCGCCGTAACCATGGAATTTACGGGTGAAACTGCTACCGTAAGCGTAGTGGGCGGCAGAATAGAAGGCGAAGAGGACACGACTGCCGAACTGCCCATAGGCAAAATGATTACGGTTGTGGCGGAAATTCCCGAGGGCAAGGGCCTTGTCTGCTGGAAATCCGGCGATGAACAGATTTACGATTACTATATCTACACGTTCCGCGTTCGCGAGGATATCGAGCTTGTAGCCAAGTTCGGCGATCTGCACGAAGCGTTTGAAACTCCTGCAAACGATGCAAACCAGATGTTTGCTAAAAAGGCGCCCGGATATTGCGACGTCCTTCTCGAACTCGACCGCCAGAAGAATGAGGATGGCTCCATTAAATCGGCTTTTGCCGAAGGCGTTGAATACATTGAGTTCCACCTGTATACATCCACCGACGCGAATGTAAATACCGATTCGGTAGGTTCCTTCAAGCTTGTAAAGGAGAGCGACGGCGTATGGCTTTCATCTCTCGACGGAACTGTTCGCATTTCCGTATCCGGCGGTGACGGAAACTATTACAGGGATTGGCTTTCAGATGCCGAATTCTATGCGCTCATCAGGGCGGCAGTCGGCGAAGCGTATAATCCTTCACAGGCATATTATGTTGCCGCCCAGACGGTTGCAAAGGAAGGGTCTGTTTATCAGAGCAGCGCGATTTCCGTTATAGGAACGAGCGTTATACAGGAACAGGCATAAAAAGGTCGGGAGCGGCGGGGGAGCTTTCCTCCGTCCGCGCCGGCTCCAACATCAATGATAGGAGAAAAGATGCATGAAATCTAAATCATTAAAAAGAAAAATGCTTTTAAGGTCGACTTCCGTCGTAATGTGCGCCGCCCTTTTCATGACGGCATACGCTTTTACCGGCCCTTCGGCAAGCACTATGGCGGATACAAATGCGCCCGACGATTATCAGTATTATAAAAGGGATGAAAATGTAGGCGCAACAAACAACGCCCTCAATCAGGAAATTGCTTCCGAAGGCATGGTAATGCTCAAAAACGACGGGCTCCTTCCCTTAACTAAGGAAAAGAACGGCGGCGAGGAGCTGAAAATAAGCGTTTTCGGAAAACATTCTGTACAGGTAGTCGACAGGGGGTTCGGTTCAAGCGATACTTTCTACGGCACAAACAACAATCTGCAAAGCATTCTCGATTCAAGCGATACTTTTGCGGTCAATCCCGTGCTCAAAGAATTTTATGAAAATACCGATAAATCGGGCAATTTCCGCATGAACGGCGACTATCACGGCTCTATGGACAACTATAAAGCCGGTCTGTCTACCTGGGAAACGCCTCAGGAAAATTATAACCGTTATCCCGAAATAGCTCAGTCGTATAAGGACTATAACGACGCTGCCATAGTCGTGCTCAGCCGTTATGCGGGCGAAGGCAACGACCTGCCTACTACCAGTCTTAAAAGCTGGGATACGCTCGACGACAGCAACAAGCTCGACAGCGCTCGCAGCTGGGATTCCCATTATCTGCAGCTTGACAAATACGAAGTAGATATGCTTCAAAGCGTAATGGCGAATTTCGACAACGTAATTGTGCTTGTCAACTCGGCAAACCCCTTTGAACTCGGCTTCCTCAACGATCCCGAACATTATCTGTATACCGATAACGAGTTCACGACCACTACGGCAGAAGCCGAAGAAATGATGGGGCACCTTAAAGCGGCATTCCATATCGGTTTCCCCGGCTCTACGGGCGCGCTGGCAATACCAGAACTGCTCGATGGGACCGTCAATCCCTCCGGACATCTCGCCGACACGTGGGCTGTCAACTTTATGGATAACCCCGTTATGGACAATTTCGGCTATAACGGCAGCGGGGACGGCAACAAAAGCGTCAGCGGAGTTGAGTATGTCCATTACGATGAAGATATCTATGTTGGCTACCGCTATTACGAAACGAGGTACTTCACCGAAGGCGGCGACGACGAAAACGGCAACGCCTGGTACGACGCCGAAGTTATGTATCCGTTCGGCTACGGACTGTCGTACACTACTTTCGACTGGGAACTTCTCAGGGATCAAAGCACGGCGGAAAACACTCCGCTTGAAAAAGACGGCGTGATAACCACGACCGTGCGCGTGACAAATACGGGAAACGTCGCAGGCAAAGACGCCGTTCAGCTCTATTACAACGCGCCTTATTATGAAAACGGTATTTCCAAAGCTCACGTTGTGCTCAGCGATTTTGCCAAGACAAAGCTGCTTCAACCCGGCGAGTCTCAAACCATAACGTTCACGACCGACGTCTCCGACATGTATTCTTACGACTGGTCTGACGCCAACGGCAACGGTTTCAAGGGGTACGAGCTCGATCCCGGCACCTATAACATCATTGTCGCCCAGGATGCGCACGAAGCGGCAAAAATAGCTTCCCATAAGCGCGACAACAAGGAACATAAGCTTGCATTGTCTTATCCGATATCGGAAGGATATCAGTACGCCGAGGATACGACTACGGGCGCTGCCGTTTCCAATCTGTTCGACGACGTCAGCGGAACGGGCAGGGTCAATGCCGAGGACTTCATGGGCGTTCACGAGTATGCTACCCGTGAAAACGGTTTTAAAACTACGCCCGCCGCAGATAAGAAAAATATCGAGCAGATAATTAACACGCCGACAGTCACCCCCGAATATGACGAGGGCAAACCATGGTATTCCGATACCATGCCCGATCAGGCCGAAAATCCCGGAACGGCAGAGACAAACGAAGTCAAGCTTTGGCACCTCATAGGCAGGGATTACGACGATCCTCTGTGGGACGAACTTCTCGATCAGCTCTCTTACAGCGAAATGGCCAACCTTATCGGTCTCGGTTTCAGTCACACCGAAGCTATTCCTTCAGTTGACAAGCCTCAGTCAGTGGAGTGGGACGGCCCTCTCGGACGCCGCAATTCCTCCGAGGAAATCCAGTGGGTAACCAATACCCTGCTCGGACAGACGTTCAACAAAGAACTTGCAAACAGGCAGGGCGTGCAGTTCGGCAATGCGGGACTTACCTCCGGACAGACGGGCGGCACGTACGGCATAGGTCTTAATACTCACCGTTCGCCTTTCGGCGGCAGAAATTTTGAGTACTACTCGGAAGATCCCATCCTGTCCGGCTATATGGCGGCGGAAGTGCTCAAAGGCACCAACTCCAAGGGCACATACCATACGCTCAAACACTTCGTGGTGAACGATCAGGAAACTGCGCGCAACAATGTGCAGACCTGGCTGAGCGAGCAGGTCCTCAGGGAAATATACGCCAAGCCCTTTGAAATCGCCGTAAAGGAAGGCGGCGCTAATGCCATAATGGGCGGCGTAAACCAGATAGGCGCTACAAACTGCTCGGAATCGTGGGCGCTCATGACGGGATTGCTGCGCAACGAATGGGGTTTTGAAGGCTTTGTCATCACCGACCTTCTTGCTCACAATACCGACCGCTGCATACGCGCGGGCACAGACCTCATGATGTCCATGTCGCTCAACGCTCCCAGCACCGACGCCGCCAGCCTCACTCCCACGCAGGCAACGGCAATACGCAATGCAACAAAGAATATTCTCTATGTAATGGCAAATTCCAACGTCATGAACGGTTACGGCGGCGAGCCCCTCGATCATATGGATTACGGCGGCGTAAGCACTCTGTATGCCGTTGAAGGCGTAGACAATACCCTGAGCGTCAACACGGCAACGAGTACGCTGTTCGACGACGGCGATATCGTTTATTCGATGCTCGAAGGTTCGCAGCTTCCCGAGGGAATGAGCCTCTCAGCCGACGGACACATCACGGGCGCGCCCGTTGAAGCCGGCGAGTATAAGTTTACGGTAGTTGCAAACGAGGACGTAAGCGAAAAGGTTATGTTTCCCAGCGCTCCCGAAGTCAAGAATTACACCCTGCGCGTTTACTCTATGGATGATCTGCCCGAAACGATCATCTATGAAGACGACGATCTGGGAATCATTCCTTACGGATATGCTTACAGCAAGAGCATAGCCAGCGCCGTTGCTTTCGACGCAGACGGCAAGCTTATAACCGATATAAAATATTCGCTCACGGAAGACAGCGAATTGCCCGAGGGACTGACGCTCGACAACGGCGTAATCAGCGGCACGACTGTCGCAAATCCCGGCACATATTTCTTTACGGTTAAAGCCGAAAGTTCGGGCAGAGAGCCCGCTTATCTCGACTTTATAGTTACGGTAAAGGCGTACAGCATAGATTATTTCGATCCTGTAACCATCGGCGAATATGAGGTCGGCGATACCGTTGCCATAAACGTAGGCACGGCGACGAGCAATGATAATATAGATATCAGTTACAGCCTTAAAGAAGGTTCGGTTCTGCCCGAAGGTCTTACCCTTTCCAATACAGGCATGATCACCGGTACGCTTGCAAGAGCTTACACGGGGCACAAGTTCACGGTGGTGGCGCAGGCCGATATGGCTGCTCCCCGCGAAGTGACCTATTCCATGACGGTAAAGGGCATCGAATTCAATGATTCCGACCTCGGTCAGGTCATTCTCGGCAAGGATTACAGCTTTAATCTCGGTGCGGCGCTCAACGACGGCGGCAGTGCGGATATATTCTACTCCGTTAAAGAGGGCAGCACGTTGCCTTCGGGTATGTATCTCCTCGCCGACGGAACGTTGTTCGGAACGCCCGACGAAATAGGCAAGATCACGTTTACCGTTGTTGCCGAAGCGGACGGATACGTTCCCGTAGAGGCGGACATTACGCTGAATATTGAAGAAATTTACGAAGATGTGCCCGATGGCGAGGTTTCCGAACCTATCGAAACGAGACCTGCCGGCGGAAGCGGCTGCACCGCAAGCTTTACGGCAGCTTCGTTTGCTGGTATGTCCGGCGTTCTGGCGCTCTGCGCAGTCATTGTAATTTGCGGCGGAATAGTACGCAAAAAGAAAAACTGAATTTTTAGAAAATAAATTTTAAGGAAGGTATATAAAATGTAGAAAATAGTTTGTTCGGTGCTTGCACTTTGCGCGGTTGCCGCTACCATGTCGTTGGTAGCGTGCAGCGGCGGTACTACGGATGATCTCACTCCCGAAGAAGGCGAAGTTATTTTCGAGGCGGAAGGCATCGATCTCGAAGGGCTTTCGGGACACGGATACTCAAACTCGGCAGAGGGTTGCGGCATGATTATGGGCGAAAATACGCTCGCTATACGCAACAACCAAACCGTGCTCAACTCGATAAGCAACGGTCATTTCGTGGGTTATTTCAATACGGCCGACACCACGCTCACCTTTAATATTAATTCGGATGTCGCGGCGACCGGCGCAACAATGAAGCTGCGCCTCGGTTCGGAATACGGCACAATGCGCCTCGACCCCAGCGTAATGACCATCAGCGTAAACGGCACGGCGCTCGACTATGATCAGATTTCTGTAACCGGTCAGCGCGTTGAGGGCACAAATATCGTCTATGGCGCTCCTTTCAAGGATTACGAAATTTCAACGGCTTTCGACCTCAAAGCGGGCGAAAACAAAATCGAGATTACTATTTTGCAGAATACGCTTGGTCTTCCCGAAACAAATGTAGAGTCCGTAGGCCCCGGCGTCGACTGCATCAAAATAAAGTCGGAATCCACCCTTGCATGGAATTCTCTTTGGGAATCCAACAAGGAAGAAATCCAGTACGAAGGTTAATTTTTGTCGGGTTTTTACGTTTTTGCTTTTTTAACGGTAATAATTAAAAAACCAAATGCAGCCTTCTTTTCGGAAGGCTACATTTAAATTATGTAAAAACATTGCGGGCTGTGCGCGCGTTGGCGGCGGGGATAAAAATGCGATAGTTGCGGCATATTACGGGGTCAACCATAAAAAAGCAGCGGTTTTGCCGCCGTAGTCGCCGCCGCAAATCCGGTGTATCTTCGCAAAAGAAAGCAAGCAATACAATAAATCAATGACGTAATTTTCAGAGCGCCGCAGAATTATCTGCGGCGCTTTTTGCATAAAAAAAGAGCGGAAGAGGGGTCTGTGAAGTGAACCCCAAAGTTTGGACAAAAATTTAATTAAATTGTTTGGTAATGAGTTCGGTATTGCACCGGGCTCATTCCTTTTAATTTGCGAGAAATTC
>ERZ1090879.429-NODE-429-length-26737-cov-14.242411_pt1 | contig 26737 bp, 20 predicted proteins | sample MGYA00478472_ERZ1090879 | MGnify/ENA primary metagenome ERZ1090879 (study PRJEB33644, sample SAMEA5815723) | chicken gut metagenome | biome: Chicken; feature: Gastrointestinal Tract; material: Caecum | place: Ireland | collected 2019-01-01 | study: A study of the... | reverse complement strand
ACAGGGTAGGCAGTACATATGTGATCAATGAAGATCAGGCCGAAACAGTGCGAATTATTTACGATTTATACTTAAAAGGCAACGGCTTTAATAAAATCGTAAACGAACTCGTGCGGTTGAAGCGTAAAGATTCGTCGGGGCTGGTGCGGTGGGACGCGACAAAAGTTTCTCGTATTTTACATAACGCAACGTATAAGGGATATCAAGGTTATTATAAATCGCACAAGAATAACCATTTGGATCAAAAGACGATAGTAAACCGCGACGAAGATACTTATCTTTACGTAAAAGGCAGGTTTACGCCGATTATATCCGAAGAAGTGTGGGATAAATGCAAGGCTCTCAGAGAAAGCAAGTTGACATTAAGGAAAACGCAAGAGGGGAAACTCGAACGGACGGGGACGAGAACTTCGGAAGATATCTGGGCAAAGCGTCTGATCTGTCGGTGCGGGCATCGTATGAGAAAGGATCGGTGGCACGTAAATAAAACGGGTTTAACTTACGGCTACAAATGTTACAACGTTTTAAATAACGGAAGTAAACAGACGAGAATAGACGCCGGGCTCGATGCGGACAAGTATTGCGATATGGGTACGATTGCCGATTGGAAATTCGATTTAATGCTGCGTGAGTTGTTAAAAGCATTGAATTTAAATAACGACGATTTAATTAAAAAAGCGTATAATCAATTTGAGAACTCGTATACGAAAGAAACGAAGGAGGCAAGAGAACTTCGCGACGCGGAAGCAAAACTCAGAAAAATTCGGATTAAACTTGAAAATTTAACCGAAATGCGTGTTAACGGAGAAATCGATAAGCAAGAATATTCGTCGTTAAAGGCAAAAATTAACGGCGAAATGCTTATCGCCGAAAAAGAAATCGACGATATAAAACGAGTGGTGCTTGAAGAGGAACGGAAAGCTACGCCGCTTGTTTCAATTGACGTTTTTCGTTCCATGGCGGTAGAAGACCTGGATTTTACGAAACCGATACGGCATTCTGCTTTGGTGAATACAATGATTAAAAAAATCGTGCCTAACACTTCGCTTGATTTTAAGTGGTATCTTAATTTATATCCGAAGCGTGACGATGCGGGCGACGAAGACTACAAAGAAGTTGTAGAATTTACAATCGATTATGACGCGGCGAAAGATTTTCGGAATAATCGTGGCGAAATGCTCAGACAAAACCAGTGGAAGGACCTGACCGTAAGAGTTATGATTTAAGCTTTAAGGCATGCGGGTAATACCGTGTGCCTTAAAATTTATATGTTGTTTTGGGCAAAAAACAAATAATGTGACTATTGAAAAAATCAAGATTTTATTAAATTTAATAAAAAAATACCTAAACCGCATAAAAAGCGTTGGCATTCGTTCGTAAATTATGTAAAATAAGTATAAAGATATAAGGATAGTGATACAATGGAAGATTTTTATCAAACTCACGCATTGTTTCGTACGCAAGATATTTTAGATTATTTTACAAGCGTGCGTAGTATGCAAACTAAATTAAAAGCATTAATTGAAGTCGGGCGTATAGCAAAAATAAAAAACGGATTATATGCGACGGTTAATCCTTTAACCGGAGATGTTTTTGCGAGCCGTTTTGAAATAGCGTCGGCTCTTTTTGAAAATGCGTGCGTGGCATATCACTCTGCGTTAGAATTTCACGGACTTGGCAACCAAATGTTTTCGGAGGTGCAAGTTTTTACCGAGAAACGCTATAATCCCTTTACTTATAATGGGCTTGAATACAAATTTTTCTCTTATACCGCAAAGGGTGGAATAATGCGCTTAGAACAAAATGCGGAAATTGTTGTTACCGATTTAGAAAGAACGGTAGTGGACTGTATTGACCGTATTGACCTTGCCGGTGGACTTGAAGAACTTGTTACGGCGTTAAACGGCATAACGCATCTTGACGAGCAAGCATTATTATCCTATTTGAAAGAGTATAACAAGAAATTCGTTTATAAAAAGACAGAGTTCTTACTTTCTTTATTGAAAAAAGACCTTTTATCGCAAAACTTCTTTGATATATGTAAGCAAAACTGTTCAAAAAAACAAGAAGATATAAGCGAAAACAAAAAGATGCCGAGAAAACGGATAAGTATTGGGGACTTATGTATCCAGAAAAACTTATAAACGCGGAGAACTGATATGATATGCAAGCGCACGCGTCGTAATCAATGAGATATTTGTAAATATTAGGGATTCCATTCGTCATCACAAACTATTTTTGCGGGAATAAATCGGTTTTTGCTGCGTTAAACTCCCATCAACGTACTTAAAGTACGATTTCGGTCGTTTGCCTTGCAAAAACTTTAGCCGCAAGGCGGCGATTTCTTCTCCGCAAAAATGCGAAGCACCGAAAAGAGCGCGTTTTTAGATGATTTTTCGCGAGCGCGAGGCAGCCGTACTCGTCGTACGGCAATCGAGCGGTCACGGAAAAGGGCTAAAAAGACGCCTTTTCGGTAATTAGTGATAAGGAATGGAATCCCTAAGGAAATTTGTTTCAGTCGTTTGTAATACGGGGGTGGGTAGGTTTTTGTTTTTTCGGACGGTGCTCGGCGGCGTATTTGGCGAGCGAGGGATTGCCGTGACGGATGAATAACTTGTCGAGCGTGTTTTTGTCGAGATAACCGCACTGAGTTGCGATTTTGTCAAGGCTTAAGTCGGTTTGGCATATCAGACCTTTGGCGAGCGCAATGCGCTGCTGAATGATGTATTCTTTGGGAGAAAGTCCGACGTGCTTTTTGAACTTGCGGAAAATCGAACTTTCGTCGTAGCCGAAATGGCGCGACAAGTCGCTTACCGAAATCGATTGCTGCATATTTTCTTCAAGCCAATGTACAATGTCGTTGACGAGCAAACTGTCGTTCGAAACGCCTTTTTGCACGTCGGGCTCGGCTTTTGAGCATAGGGAAATGAGTCCGTAAAAGTGCGAATAAATGCCGGTCAGCGAGAGCGAGCTGCGGTCGCGCAATTTTCTCAGACACGCAAAGTGTTCTTTCACTTCGTTTAGGGAGGAAACGTGCAAATGGTAGGGACACGACGCTGTTACGAAATTTTGCGTAAACGCCGACGCATACTCGCCCGACCACGAAATCCAAGCGCGTTCGGTCGACACTATTTTATCGGCTTCATAGGCGTGAGCTATGTTGGGAGGCAATAAAAACGCCTCTCCTTTTTTGACCGAAAAATTGACGTTGCCCACAGTGACGTGCGCGATCCCGTCGTAGACGAACTGCAAAAGATAATTTTTGCGCGTTTCGCCGAAAATATAACCGGAAGTGCATTGCCCGTATCCAAATTCGTCCACGTAGATATCCGTGCCGAATTTGTCGGGATTATAAAACATCCAAAAGGGTAACCGATTCGTCTTCATAACGAATTTATTATATAGGCAAACTCGGAATTTGTCAATATGTTTGCACGATTTGTCCGAAATTTTGCAAGGAACGCATATTGATATGTGCGCGTATTTGCGTTATACTTAATTTGCGTTATACTTATATAATAAAATCATACGAAAACTAATTCCGGGAGGAAAAGATGAATTATTTCGCAACAGACGCATTGGCAATCGGGTTTTGGGGTTATCGGCGATTCGGAGAACAGAATACGGCGGAAACCGTCGCTATGTGGAAAGACGCCGGTTTTAACGTGGCGGTTTCTTTCATTTATGAGAATGATTCCCGTGAAGAGGATATGCTCGAATTACTCGACCTATGCGCCGAAAACGGACTTAAAGTCATTCTCTACGACGACCGTATACACTGTCACCGTTTGCGGGAAATGTCCGAAAAAAAATATGAAGAAGCGGTGCGTCGCTCGGTGCGGCAGTTCGGAGCGCATCCCGCTGCTTGCGCCTTTTTCGTCAGCGACGAGCCGAATAAAGACACGTTGCCCTATACGAGAAAAGCAGTGGAAATCGTGCAAGCCTTTTCGCCCATACCGGCATTCGTCAATTTCTATCCTATGTGGCGCAGCAAAGATTACGTAGAACTTATGGGCGCAGAGGGCAAGGACATTGCTGATATTTACGCGCCCGCCGTGCGACAAAGCGGATTGCGCTGTCTGGCCTACGACTGCTACAGCCAAATGGACGCGCGCGACGAAAACGGACTCGACGGGTATTTCGATAATTTAAATACCTATTACGCGATTGCCAAGGACTGTGACGTGCCGCTTTGGACGTCATTGCTCATAACGCCGCATTATGCGTTCCGCCGCCCAACGATAGAAGATTTGCGTTGGCAAATGTCGACCGCGATTGCCCACGGCGTAAAGGGCATACAGTGGTTTATGCTGTACGACAATGCGGATGGCCTCGGCGACAGTCCGATCGATATTGACAACGAAAAACAGCCTTCGTATTACGATATGCGTAAAGTCAACCGCGAATATGCACGCAAGATAGGCAGGCTTATTCCCAAACTCACGCTCGAAGAGGTGCAACATTATGCGGTTACGTTCGGCGGCACACGTCTGTATGCCGAAGGTTGCGACGTATATCTGAAAAGTTTTCAATGCATGTACCGCGACGGCGCGATAATAAGCAGATTCACGCATACCGAAACCGGACACACCTACTACATGTTTGTCAACAACAGCCGAACGGCGGGCAACAAATTGAAATATGCATTCGCCGAGCCGTACGCGCATCTCGGCGGCCAGAAGTGGTTGGGTGCGGGCGAGTTCTGCTTGATAGAACTTACGGAGAAAGACAAATGAAAAATCCGTTTTACGAATTGAGCGTAAAAATACACGAATATTTTGCGCGTAAGAAAACGTCGTGTTTGCCAAAAGCGGGGCTTACGGACGCGAGAGCCTGCATTGCGGCACGGCGTCGCACAACGCTGAAAAAACACGTTTTTATTTGGACCATGCTCATTATTCCCATTGCGAGTTGGTTGGTGTTTTGGCTGTTCACCAATTTTAAAATGATACTTATGGCTTTTCAAACGCCGCAGGGAGAGTGGACCGCCAATAACTTCAGAGCGTTTTGGATCGATCTTACCGGTCCGTACAGCGAGATTCTCGTGTCGCTTCGAAATACGCTGCTGTATTTCGGTTTGAACACGATTATTATCTTGCCGCTCGGCACGCTCATAGCGTATTTCATTTACAAAAAGATTTGCGGATACAAAGTATTTCGCGTGGCTATATTCTTGCCCGCTATCATACCGCAAATCGTTATGGTAACGTCTTTTACCGAAATGATAAAACCGGGCGGACCGTTTACGCAGTTGGGGCTTACAAGCCTTACGGGACTGCTTGCCGATCCGAAAACGGCAACGCCCACCGTTATGTTCTATTGTTTGTGGACGGGTTTTCCCACGATAATGCTTTTGATGTGCGGCTCTATGGCTCGTATCCCTACCGAAATGCTCGAAGCGGCGAAACTCGACGGATGCGGACCGTTCCGAGAATTCCGTTCTCTCGTAGTTCCGCTTATCATGCCCACGCTCACTACGCAAATCATTTTCAGTCTTACGGGCTTGCTTAACGCGAGCGGGCCTATTCTTTTAATGACCGGCGGCGCGAACAACACTTCTACGTTGCAGTATTACATCTTTATAAATACGGTCAGAGGGCAAAACACGCCCGATATGTATAACCGAGTGTCGGCTACCGGTTTGGCGTTTACGTGCGTGATGCTGCCGCTTATTTTGTTAGTGAAATGGCTGAGCGACAAAATAGAAACAGTGGAGTATTGATATGGAAAAAGCAATAAAATGCAAACATCGCAAAGGCTATTTGCTCAATAAGCGCACAGGCGGACACCGTGCCGTATTTACCTTGGTTTTTATAATATTCGCTCTTTACGCCGTAAGTTTGATACTGCCGTCGCTTTGGATGGTGATGAATTCGTTTAAGGGCGGCACGGAATACGACATAGACGTAATGATGTCGCAAACGTTGCGGTTGCCCGATAAATGGCTGTTTTCCAACTATTTGGACGTGTTCCGCAAAATATCGTATCAAGGCATAACGTTTCCCGGTATGCTTTTCAACAGTTTATATTTTATAGCGGTGAACGGCGTACTGCAAATGTTGTTCGTGTCGGCTACCGGGTACGTTCTCAGCAAGTATAAGTTCAAAGCGCGCGGCTTTATATATTCGGTGGCAATCTTCGCCATGACGCTTCCCATTGTAGGCAATATGTCGGCGGGCGTAAAACTGCGCGCCGATCTCGGATTGTACAACAACCTTTTTGCCGTGTTCTTTACGGCGGGCGCGGGAGCGTGGGGTTTTGAGTTTTTGATGGTGTACGCCTTTTTCAAAGCGGTTTCTTGGGAGTACGCCGAAGCGGCGTTCATTGACGGCGGCGGACACTTTACGGTATTTTTCCGAATTATGCTGCCAATGGCTATGCCTATGCTTACCACGCTGTTTATCTTGAGCGCCATAGGGGGATGGAACGACTACACTACGCCCATGCTGTATTTTCCGAGCTATCCCAACGTGGCTATGGGATTATGGGGAATATCCAACACGCTTACGCGCGGAAATACGAGTCAGTATTACGCCGCGCTCGTTATAGTAACGTTGCCCGTGCTTATTTTGTATATTATTTTCGCCGACATAATAATGAAAAACTATACCATAGGCGGATTAAAGGGATAATAAATAATTCCTTACGGAGGGAAAAATATGAAAAAGAAAACGGTTAGCAAATTTTTGACTGCGGCGCTAAGCTGCGTGCTTGCGCTGTTTAGCTTTGCCGGTTGCACGGTAAAAGACGTGCCCGACACGGTAGACACGCTCGAAATCTACATTCAGGAACTCGGCTACGGCATACAGTGGCTGAACGATGAAATCGAACTGTTCAAACAGCAAGATTGGGTAAAAGAAAAGTATCCGAACTTAAACATTCCCGAACCTACGCATAATGCACAGTACGGCTACGGCGAATCGCAAATCGAAGCGGGTGCGAAAGCGAATACCGCCGATTTGATATTTACTTCCGCGGAATACGGCTTGCAAAACAAAACCGACGCGCAAGGGCAAATGTATATCGCAGACCTAAACGATATATTCAACGAAAAAGTGCCGGGAGAAGACATTCTTTATAAAGATAAAATGTTCCCCGAGTTCGAGCAAACGAGCAAATACGGCGACAAGTATTGGTCTACACTATGGTCGTGTCAGTATCAAGGCTTTTTATATAATGCAGGCACGTTTGCCAAACTCGGCTTGTCTACTCCGAATACCACCGATGAGCTCATAGAGCTTTGTAAGTCGGTAAAATCGCAAAAATACACGAGTGAACTGCAAAAAGACAAACAGCTCGATTATACCGTAATGTTTTCCACGCGCCGCAGCGAAGCCATGTATTGGCAATATATGGCGTTTCCCATTTGGTGGGCGCAATACGAGGGAATGAAAAACTACGAAAATTTCTTTAAGGGAATAGACGCGATAAGCGGCACGCAAGACAGCAGAGACGTGCTCAAACAGCAAGGGCGCTTGGAGTCTATGCAGGTTATCAAGACGGTACTCCACGACTACGGATTCCCGGATGCGGGTTCGATAGACTTTACGGAAGCGCAAAATCGCTTTTTGGTGGGTGACGGACTTATCATGGCGAACGGCGATTGGCTTTACGAAGAAATGCGCACCGCTGTCAACGGATTCAAGGATAGAGGCATAGAGTGCGATATCCGTTTTATGAAGAATCCCGTCATAAGCTCTATTATAGACGTATTGCCCAAGAAAACGGTTGCCGACGACGTCGAACTTTCGGCGCTTATCAAGGCGATAGACGCGGGTAGTACCGCGCTCGAAGGCGACGGCTACAGCGTTGCTCGGGAAGATTTCGATAGAGTGAAATCGGCGCGCAATTACGTTGCCACCGGCTATTTGCATCAAGCGTTCGTGCCGTCTTACGCAACGGCAAAAGATCTTGCCAAAGACTTTCTGCGTTTCCTTGCTACCGACGTAGCGCTTAACCAGTATATGAAATCGACGAACGGCGCCGTACTGCCGTTTACTTACGACGTTCAGTCGGCGGATCCCGCGCTGTACGAGAGTTTCGACGGTATTCAAAAATATCGCGACGAAATTTTCAGAGCGAATCCCGAATTTTTGCCGTCTACGCGCAGCGAAGAGTATCCGCTATCCTATCTCGGTGGGCTGCGAAGCGTTCCTTACGGCGCTATGGATAGTGAATTTTTGGGAGCCATGACCGCCAAAGAATTTTTCGATAAACAGGTAGCGTACTATGCCGGTTCGCAGTGGGATACCGTGCTTAGAAATGCAGGTAAAAAATAGTCAATAAAACAATAGGAGGAAAAAATGTTTGTAAGTTTTTCGGTCAAAAGACACATGGCAAAGATTGCATCGACGATTTTAAGCGTGCTGCTTGTATGCGGTTGCGTGTTCGGTTGTGCTTCCGCCGATAGTACGCGAGATTTCGAGTCGCAGGCAGGTGTGCGCGCATCGTCGCCCGCCGAAGTGTGGTATGCGCCCGGAACACAAAAAATACGCTCCGATATCGGTAAAAGCGCATATGCCGATATTGCGCGTACGAGCATAAACGTGCAAATGGGAAAAGCCGAATACGAAAGCGCGCAAATCATCATGTCGGCTATAGAAGACATAGGCTCATACGAACTTACAGTAAGCGATCTTTCTTTGCAGGGCAATGAAAGCGTGAAATTTTCCGCAAATAACGTTACCGTATACAACCAGCGGTATATCAACGTTACCGTTGTGCGCGAAGTAAGCCCCGGAAGTACGCCAGGATGGTATCCCGATGCGCTCGTCCCGTTTGCGGGAGCAAAAAAATACGGCGAAAATAAAGTGAAACAAGGCGCCAATCAAGGGCTGTGGGTAACGTTTTCCGCGCCCGAAGACTGCACGCCGGGCACGTATACGGGAGAGTTTACGCTCACCATGGACGGCTACGAACACAAAGTGCCGGTAACGCTTACTGTGCGTGATTACGACTTTGCCAAAAACTACACGGCGCAAAACTGCTTTTTGATAGATTGGACGTCGTTTGCGTACGCCGAGCTCGATTCGAGCCAAGAGATGTACGATGCTTACGCGAAGGCTCTGCTCGAATACCGTTTGCAACCCGGACTTTTAATGAACGATTATTTAAGGTCCGATCCCGATGATATTCTTTATTATACGGATAGAGCGTTCGAGCTTGCGCAAGATCCGCGTTGCACCGTTGTATTCCTGCCTTTCGACGTGACGAACAGCGACAATACGTACTTATTGAAAGATACTTCGAAAGCATATTTGAAGGCGTTTGCCGAAAAGAGTTTAGCGAGCTACGGCACGGATACGCAGCTCAATCTCGTCGGAAAAACACGCTCGTATTTCACGTTTATAGACGAGCCGACCATGAATCCCGCGCTCATTCCGCGCGTAAACCGTGCCATGAAAGACTTTGCCGAAGCGCGTATGGATGTGAAAAACGAATTGCAGGCGGAACTCGATGCGGCGAAGGAAGATATGACCGAGGATGAAATCGAGTTTAAGCAAGCCGTTATAAACGATATATTGAAAGTGCGCGATATCGTCACGGGTCCGCACGACGACAGGATGACGGGGGTGGAAATATACTGCCCGCTCATCGACGAGTACGACAACGAGAAAAACCGCGAAGAGTATGCCGAGGACGTGGAACGCTGGTGGTATACCGCCGTTGGACCGCGCTATCCGTATCCGGGTTACCATATAGACAATACGTCGCTACTCAGCGCGCGGCTCATAAGCTGGATGCAATCCGAGTACGACGTAGTGGGCAATTTATACTGGGCAACAAACCTGTATAATGCTTACTCGGTGGAAGAATTTATAGAAGATCCCTACGATTTCCCGCTCAGATATTCTTTTGCGGGCGGCGCAAACGGCGACGGATTTTTATTCTATCCGGGCAAACGCTACGACGTGTTCGGTCCCGTGGGCAGTATCCGTTTGCAAGCCATTCGCGACGGTTTGGAAGAATACGAAGTGCTTCGCGCCGTGAAGGAAATTTACGCGGGTATTGACGAAGCGATAGGCTCCGGCGGCAACGAGCATAACGTGCGCGTGAATTTTTCGGACGTTTATAAGCGTATGAACGAAAATCTTTACAGCGGCACGAGCGTATATACTACGCAAGATTATTTCGACGAGGCGCAGGACTTGCTCGGAAACCTCGGAGAACTTGCGGCTATGGGCGGCGCGGTAGCGAGCGTAGAGAACAAAGAAGGTTCGGCTAAGGTGAAAATCATAGTGCCGCGCGGTATAACCGTAACGTACGAAACGGGTGGCGACGAAGGCAAAAGCATAGTAAAATATGAATTCGCGCAAACGGGCGATAACGCCGCATACGATATGTTCGAAATCACGCAACCGATTTTAAGCTCTAACAACGTGCTTGTTTGCTCGGTGGCGAGCGCCGAAAAAACGATAGATTTGCGCATAAACCTCGGCGGCGCGGTGACCGAGAGAAACGCAGCGCAAATGCGCGAAAATCTGCAAACGGGCGTGGGTGAACTTACCGTTCCTACGGCGGCGGATATGGTAAAAGCCAATACGGTGGATACTTCGATTACGGATACCGAAACCGAATGGTTGCAACTAAAACTTCCCGACGCTACCATGCAAAGAAGACAAACGCTGCTTATAACCGATGCCGAACTTCTCGGACAAATCGGTTCGGGCACGCAAAAGCTCGTGCTGTCGTTCTATAATAACCGCGATACGAGTGGAAAAGACGAAGGTAAGTATACGTTCCGTCTGCAATTCAAATACGCCAACAGCGAGTATTACACCGAAATACGGCAAGACCAACTCAAAGGCGGTTACAATGTTATTACGGTGGGCAATATGTTCGGCTACGATTGGGAGAATTTGGGCGCGCTCACCGAGATCCGCGTGTTCTTCGGCGAAACAGAATCCGAAAAAACAAACGACGTTTACTTTATCGGCGCGCAGGTTTACGCGCTGTAATAAGGAGGAAACATGAAAAAAGCAATATCCTTGTTTTTAATATGCATGCTTTCGCTTGCAACGATAGTATTGCCGGCGGGTTGTTCGAAAAAAGACGAAAGCGGGGAAACGCCCTCCCTCGCGGAAAACATGCTTTATGATTTCGAGGATTACGACCGCAATTTTCAGCTCATGAAAGTTATGTCTTATTTCGGCGCGGTCAACGTAAACAGAGACAAAACGTATGTGCGTAGCGGCGAACAGTCGGCTCTCTTGCAACCGCTCGGCTATCATTCCACCATGATAGGCAACGTGTTTACGCCCACGCTTAAACCCGAAAGCTGTTTGTATATTCCGCTTTCGTCTAATAAGTACGAATTCGACTATACCGATGCGGGCAAGTTGCGCGAAATTCGCATGGCTATGTATAACGCCGAAAGCACCGATAAAAACGTGTACGTAGGGCTTATATTCGAGTACAACGCGCAAGAGGTGTGCGAACCTACGCGCTTTACGCTCAAACCCGGTTGGAACGACGTTATGTACGTGGTGGAACACGACCGCCTTGCCATCAACTACGATCTTTCCACGTGCTACGGCATTGCGCTTTCGTTCGACAGAGTGAAATCGCGCAACATTGCCGATGCGCCCAAAATCTATCTCGACGATATACGGCTCGAAACGTACGAAACGGCGGTTACGCCCGCCGACGTGGTGGAGCTTGACGAAAACGAGCTGTGCGATTTCGAAAAAGGATATCAGCGTTATGCCGTAACGAGCGGGGTGTACGATAAAGCAATTCGTCCCGATCTCGAAATCGTAACGGCGCAAAACGGCGTGTCGCCCACGAGCGGACATCGTATGCTCAAAGTAACGTTAAAACCCACCGACGCCATAGACGGCTCGATATTTGATACGATTTATTTGCGCGAAGGCATTGTGCGCAAAGCGAACATTTCGGCGCTTCCGCTTTCGGCAAAAATATGTATAGACGTGTACAACGCTTGCGACATCATGCTCGACTTGCCCATAACATTCGTGTCTATGCGTAACCAAAACACTTACGCCGTGGCGGGGCATTTATACGCCGCACCCGGCGTGTGGAGTACGTTCTCCATAGAAGTAGGAGAGGTGGATAGACTATTCGAAGGCGAAAAGGTATATACGGCGTATCCGGGACCGATTCGTATTGAATGGGGAGAGTTTACCGGCGACGAAAACCGAATACTCTACGTGGATAATTTCCGTATAGAACGGTAAGGAGGATGAAAGATGAAAAAAGCGATTTGCGCCATACTTTTTTGCGTTACCATTTTGCTGTCGGCATTTGCGATAGCGAGTTGCGGAGATAAGAATATCAAACCGAGCGTAACGCTCGAAAATTGGCAAGACGAAACGATAGAGGTGGATTTACATTCGGACGTTTCGCTTTCCACCGATGCGGTGTACGATACGAACGGCAAAGCGTACGCCGTTATCGCCGAGGTAACTACCAAAAGCGGAGACCCTGTGTTGGTACTCGGCGGCAAATTCACCGCCGACTATGCGGGCGGGTATAAAATAGTATACAGCTTGCACGATGTTTCGGTGCAGGCGAAAACGCGCACCGTTACCGTAAACATAAAAAACAGCGATACACCGGTGCCGTACTTTATGAAGAGTAATATTACGGTGTATGAAAACACCGAATTTGCCGTGCCGGAATACGGCGTGTCTATCGCTCCCGAAATTTCTTACACCCAAAAACTTTCGCTTTACAGCGTTATGTCGGGCGAAGAAGAAACGCGCACCCTTGTTTCCGATTCTCCCGCGGCACGGCTCACGCTTCCCGCAGGCAACTATGTGTTTGTTTTAAGCGTGGAAGCGGGCGAAAAGTCGGGTAGTGCGGAACTTTTGTTCCGCGTGCGTTTGCTCGACGAGCTGAACGCGATATCATCGCTCAACAGCGAATCCGAAATAAACCTCGGCGCATCGTTTTGGAGCAACGATATAGGCGGTTGGGACGCGCGCAACGTGACCTTTTCGGCGGCTGCGGCAAGGGACGAACATGTATCGCGCGGCGCTGCCGTTACCGAGCTTCCCGCTGCGGCAACCGAAACGTATTTCAGCGTAAGACCCGATCTTGCGCGTACCGATTTCGTGCGTCTTATGTCGCAAGACGGCGCCGTATTGTCTGTGTGGATCAAGATAGACAGCGAACTCAAAAAACCGCATACCGTGGCTTACGGCGATTATGCCGCGAGAAAAACCGTTGTGTGCAACGACGGAGAGTGGATGAATTTGCTTATGTCGCTCGAAGATTTCGGGGTGGACGACGCAGACGTGCTGTACGACAAGTTGCGCGGCTCGTCGGGCAACCACATGAATTCGCCGTTTTCGGTTCGTCATGCCGATTCCGAAGGATACACGGTAACGGTAGACAGCATTTACGTGGCAATGCCGCTCTCGGCGACTATGGAAGATAAAACCGTTGCATACGGATCTACCGACACGGTGACGGCGGAGAGCGAAGACACCGACGAATTTATTTACACGCTGTACGATATAGCGGGCAAAGACGACGTTCCCGCAGTGAGCGGCAACGGAGAATTCACGTTCGACGTGGCGGGCAAACTCGAAGTTTCGGCGGCGCCCATGCGCAATCGTTTCTACTTGCCGGCGCCGCTTTCGGCAACCGTAACGGTTGCGGCGGATGAAAGCATTTCTTTCGCGAAAGAGAAATACACGCTCGATTCCGGTATAAACGATATTCCCGCTTGCACGTTCCCGAATAGCGTGGCGTATCGCATCGATACCTCGGACGGCAGTCCCAACTATGCGTATTTGAACGGCTTTAACGTACCCGAGGGCATTAGCATTGCCGCCGGTAAAATAAGAGTATTCGAGGGCGACTACAAACTGTACGCCTTTGCCGAAAAGAACGGCGTGAAATATTCGGCGTTTACCCGCATTACGGTACCCTACGACGCTACGAAGAGTAACGGCGATATCGTTCTGTTTTCCAACCCGTCCGATATCGCTTCGGTGCATGCAAACGAGGGGCAGTTCTATTCGTATGTGGGCGATTATCAAGGCGAGAGCGGCGTTGTAAAATTCAGCGCGGGCGCGGCGGGTACGTGGTCGCAACTGCGCCTCGATAAAGTGCTTTATTCGGCAGCAGAGCTTAAAACGCAAGACTTCGGAAACGAAGATTACCTTGTAATGCGCGTTTACGCCGAAAATTTACCTCGCGGATATTACGCATATTTCAGCCATGCTTACGGCGATAGCGCGGATATGAGCGTGGCATACCTCAAAAACAATGCATGGCAGGACTTGTATGTAAAAGCGAAAGAGTTTTTGGAGTACGAAGAAAATTGGGTGGATAAAGGCAACAGAGAAAAGTACGCGGGGTTTTGCTTTACGAACAACGGCACCAACAGTGCCGAGATTTACGTAGACAGCATAAAGCTTGTGAAGAATGTTGCGCAGCCCGTAAATACGGAAGCCGAAAATGTCGAGTATAACGCTTTCGAGTACGCAACCGATATTGCCGCAGTTGCCTACAACAATCTAACCAATGAAAGAGTGGGTGCGGTGATTACCCGCGAGAACGGCGCGTATAACGGCAAAGAAAACGTTGTGAACTTATCGACATTTACGCAGGAAGTCTGGCCGATGTTTTCCATACCCGCCCGTGCAACCAAAGACGTGTATACGCAAAAGCTGGGTAACGGCACGGGATGGAAATTCAAGATGGATATATGCGCCCGTGCCAATCACGGAGGCTCTACGGTAACTTTCAGCGGCGAGGGGTATAAGTCGGCGGATATCGCAATAAGCGACGCGTGGAGTACGGTGGAATTCCCTGCGGATAAAGTACTTGCCGCGCTCGGCGACGACGGCTCTATGAGAGGCGGCTTTATACTCGGAGCGGCAGGCAACAGCGTAATGTACGACGTCCTCATTGCAAATCTGCGTTTCGAGCCGGGCGGAATAGAAACCGACCTTACGCAAGCGGGTGTGCTTACCGTGCCTACGGGCGCTACGGTAAAACACGGACAAACAACGCTGACGAAGACTTCGACTGCGGACAACAAAGACAGCTACAACCTTGCCGATTTGATAAGTGAAAGTGATTGGGGCTCGCAAGACATAGTAGTAACCGTTTCCAAACAAGGATTGGAGGATGTGTCGGTTACTTGGTCTTCTCCCGCCGCCGAAAACGAGATAAACGGCTTCGGCTCCGTAAAAGCTACAAACGAGTTTACTGCAAATCCGCACCCCGACTGCGCGGTTTCCGTGATACCGGAGCATAACGGCAGAAAGGGCGTCGCGCAAATAGAATGCCGTAAGGCCGAAGAAGATATCGGTTGGGCAAACTTCCGTTACGGAGCGCCGTTGCTTACCGTAGCGCAAGCGGCGGTATATACGAGTAATCCGTATGCATATATCGCTATCGATATTGCGGCAAATAAGAACGTTACAGTAGATTTCCGAGTAGACAACGAAGTTAAAGGCAAATTCACGGCAACTACCGAATGGCAGACTTGGCGTTTGCCGGCATCTTTATTCGATGCTGCGAAATTTGCAAGCGGAGCAATATTCAGTAACGTCGAAACCGGAGGAAGCAAACCTACTATATATATTGACAGCGTTCGTTTCGAAATAGTGACGCCCGAAATAGTTGCCAACGTAACGGAAGCCGGTATACTTACTGTACCTACTGCGTCGGTTGTAAAAGTGGGCAACAAAACTCTTGTCAAAACGGGCACTGCCGACAATAAGGATAGTTACAACCTTGCCGCCGAGACAAACAACTCGGTTTGGGGTTCGCAAGACGTTGTGGCTTCTATCGTTTTGGGTGAAAAGAGCGCTACGGTTACGTGGTCGTCACCCGCCGCCGAAAACGAAATAAACGGTTTCGGCTCCGAAAAGGCACGCAACAATTTCAAAACCAACCAACATACCGATGTAACGGTTTCGTTTGTGGACAGCTATACCGATAAAAACGGCGTTACCAAAAACGGCGTGGCAAAACTGGCGTTGCGTAACAATACGGGTTCGGACACATGGGCGAATTTCCGTTTCGGCAAGGCGATGCTTACCGAAGAGGCGGCAAACGCTTATGTGAACAACGCAAACGCTTACGTAGTGATTACAATGATGGTAAAGAGCAAAGACGATACCGAAACGTCGATCAAAGTCGATTACTCGATGGGTACCTCCTGGGATTGGACCTGCACCGTAACTTCGGAATGGAAAGAATACAAAATACCGATTCGGTATTTTGCCTATCCTTCCGGTGGCGACCACCCGTTCCTCAACGCTACAAATAACGACGGCGTTGTTGATCAAACGCTTTATATAGACAGCATTCGCTTAGTGGCGGAAGAACCCGCCAAGTAACTTGTATTATAAGGAAACACTATTTTGAAATACATTCGGTTTAGCACAGACACGCAAACTTTTTACTTGCACACCGAACGCACCACGTATGCTTTTTGTATCAACGAGCTGAACGAACCGGAACATCTTTACTACGGTGCGCGTATTCCCGAAGAGGATATTCGACACATACGGAGCAGACACTGTTATTCGTTTGCTCCGTATGCCGAACGCGTAGGCGATACCGTTTCGCCCACAGTCTATATGCGGGAGTTCCCCGTAGTAAACGACGGCGACTTTCGCACCGCTATGCTGTCGGTTACGGACGGAGACGGGCGTTACGGCGCGCGCATGCAATATTGCGGATACGAGTTGCGGGAGGGTAGACTGCCTATCTCGCAATTACCGCATAGTCGCGGCATAAACGCCGAAAGTTTGTCGGTGCGGCTGTATAACGAGCGGAAGAAAATTGCGGCGGTCTTGCATTACGTTGTGTATCCCGCTTGCGACGCGATCGTTCGCTATACGCAAATCGTCAACGAGGGCGAAAGAGATATCCGCTTGCAAAAAGTTTCGTCATTCTGTCTCGATATCGAAGGACACGAGTTCGACTCAATAGAGCTGTTCGGAACTTATCAGTACGAGCGCGGCGTTGTGTCGCGTTCGCCTTTACGCTATGGCTCGGCGGGGCAATGCTCGCGCAAAGGCACGAGCGGACATCACGGCAATCCCTTTTTTGCCGTGTGTTCACATAATGCCGATGAGAATAGCGGGGAAGCGTACGGGTTTAACCTTGTGTACAGCGGTAATTACAAAAACGAAATCGAAGTGGACGAGCGCGGCAATACGCGCATCGTTTCGGGCGTGTCGGACGATAGATTCGAGTATCCGCTTTTGCCGGGCGAAAGTTTTTATTCGCCCGAAGCGGTGCTTGTTTATTCGGCGGACGGTTTGGGCGGCATATCACGGCGTATGCACGACTTTGTGCGCGCCGAGATAATCAATCCCGAATTTGTTTCGAAACACCGTCCTGTTGTTCTGAACACGTGGGAAGGATGCTATTTCGACGTGGACGAAAATAAACTGCTCGCCATGGCGGACGGCGCTTTGGAAATGGGCGCGGAGTTGCTTGTTTTGGACGACGGTTGGTTTCGGTCGAACGATACCGAGGGTTTGGGCGACTGGCTTACCGACAGAAAGCGGTTTCCGTCGGGACTGAAAGACCTGTCGGAAAAGTTGCGCGCAAAAGGACTGGGATTCGGACTTTGGTTCGAACCGGAAATGGTGTCGAAACGCAGTGCGCTGTACGCCGCGCACCCCGATTGGGCGGTAGGCAACGGCGACGAACAGTATTTGGGACGCAGTCAACTTGTGCTCGACTTTTCCCGTTCCGAAGTGGTCGATTATGTGTTTACGCGCATGTGCGAGGTGTTGGACGGCCTAAAGATCGAGTATATCAAATGGGACATGAATCGCTATATCAGTGAGGCGGGGACGCGCGCGGGCGCGCAGGGCGCGTTTTTCCACAATTACATGCGCGGCTTGTACGATCTTCTTTCGCGTATCACTTCGCGTTATCCGCATATTCTGCTCGAAACGTGCGCGGGCGGCGGCGGAAGATTCGATCTCGGTATGCTGTACTATTCGCCGCAGATTTGGACGAGCGACAATACAGACCCGTATAATCGCACCGCCATTCAGCTCGGTACTTCGCTTGCCTATCCCAACTCGTGTATCGCCAGTCACATAACGCAGAACGTCGGGTCGGGTCTTAACGCCGATCTCGCGTTTCGCTATGCTACGGCCGTATTCGGTACATACGGGTACGAGTTGCACCCCGACGAACTGACGAAAGAAGAGCGCGCACAATTAAAACGCTACGCCGAAACGTATCGGGAAAACGAAGATTTAATACTGTGTGGTGACTTATACCGCGTGGAACAGTCACCGAAATTTGTTTCTTATGTCTTGGTCGCAAAAGACAAGTCGCGCGCGTTGCTTACTTTTGAGCAGTTGTTCTATAACGCGCTCGACAAAACCAAGGTTTTGCATTTGCGCGGATTGGATAAAGACGCGTATTATCGCTGCTCGCTCGACGGTAAGACGTACAACGGTGCGGTATTGGAAAACGTGGGACTTAGGATCGACGAGTTGCTTGCCGGTACGGGACGGGCGTTTTGCATAATGTTTGCAAAAATAAATCGACGATAAGGATCGATTAACATGAAGATTGTATTTTTCGGTGACAGTATCACGGATATGGGGCGCAATCGCGGCGAGTGCGACGAAATTTGGACATACGGCAGCGGCTATCCGATGTTGGTAGCGTCTCATTTGTATCGGAAAGATCCCTTGCAATATCAAGTCGTCAATCGCGGGATCGCGGGCAACAGGATCGTCGATTTGTATGCGCGCGTCAAGGCGGACGTGTGGCACGAACGGCCCGAAGTACTAAGTATTTTGGTCGGCGTCAACGATATTTGGCATGAGTTCGATTGGCAAAACGGCGTGGAACAGGATCGTTTCGAAAGGATATACGATATGCTGATAGAAGACACGTTACAGCGGTTGCCGAATATAAAAATCGTATTGTGCGAGCCGTTTATCCTCAAAGCGTCGGCCACGGCGGAAAAATTCGATCAGTTTACCGAAGTGTATGACTACGCAAAAATCGTCAAGCGTCTGGCAGAAAAACACGGCTTGTATTTTTTGCCGTTGCAAGAAAAGTTCGACGAGGCCGCAAAAGCATACGGCGCCGAAAAATACTTGTACGACGGCGTGCATCCGGGCGTTGCCGGCGCAACGCTGATCGCCGATGCGTGGCTACAACTGTTTGAAAGCAAAATTTTAGGGAAGTAATGAAAGGAAAGGCAGAGTGACGATCCCGACGAATGTGGGATATGAAAAGGAAACCAAAGAGATAGCGGCAAAGTGTGACGCGGCCGTGCAGAGCAAAGTACGCGAGGGGGGTGGACGCCGGTCACGGCTTCATAGGCGTGGGCGAGCCTAATATGACGGTTAAAGATTACATTATTGAAACATTTCCCAAAACTTTAAGAAATGCAGTAAAAGACGAAGATACGTTGTTAGGTTTACCTTATCCGTATACCGTTCCCTGTGCCGAAAGTTATTTTAACGAACTGTTTTATTGGGATACTTATTTTACTAATAAAGCTCTTATCATAGCGGGCGATTTTAAACAGGCTAAAAATAACGTGCTTGATATTGCGGCATTGATTGAAAGGTTCGGATATATGCCGAACGGCAGTAGAACGTATTTTTTAAAACGTAGTCAACCGCCGTATTTTGCGCTTATGGTTGACGATATATATAAGGCGGAAAAGAATGAGGCATTTTTAAAAGCGATTTTCCCCGTTATTGAAAAAGAATACGGTTTTTGGATGACAAAAAGAATTTCGGATAACGGACTTAATCATTACTATACTGAAGAGGACGACGAAAGCTGTAAAGGGTTCTATACGGGGTGCGTTGCGGAGCGTATAGGATTAGACGATAAAGCCGATTTCGTTTATGCGGGAAGAAATTATTTTGCCGAATGCGAGTCGGGTTGGGATTTTACTCCGAGATTCGGAGGAAGCTGCGCGGAATTTAATCCCGTTGACTTAAATTCAAATCTTTACTTATACGAAAAACTTTTGTGCGAATACGAAATTTTGCTCAAAACAGGCGATGGAACCAAATGGCGTGAAAAAGCGGAGACGCGTGCGGAACTTATAAACAAATTGCTTTGGGACAGTGATAAAAACGTTTATAAGGATTACAATTTTAATACGGGAAAACTTTCCGAAACTGTGAGCGCGGCTGCGTTTCAGCCATATTTTGCGGGGCTTGCGGATAAAGAAAAATCGGTTGGCTTGGATAATTTATTGAAAGAATTGCAATGCGGCTACGGGCTGTTTGCAACGGGTAAAACAAATAAAAAGTATCAGTGGGCTTATCCCAACGTATGGGCGCCTTACCACGTTATTGCGGTGGACGGACTTTTAAATTACGGACTTGTCAAAGAAGCATTGGTTGTGGCAAACGAGTATACAAGGTTAATCGAAACTAATTTCGAAAAGACGGGCAAATTATACGAAAAGTATAACGGCGAAACCGGCGGTACGGATGCGGTTTCGGAATACGGTACTCCGGAAATGCTCGGCTGGACGGCAGGAGCGTATATGTACTTATCTGAATTTATAAAGGATCACGGCGATGCTTGACAAACATTTGACAGTAAAAACTTACGGTGCGGCGGATAAAGACAATATTGTTTTTTGGCATAACTACCGCGTTACGGTTTTGGACGGCAGGCTTTTCAGAATAGAAAGCAATGCGGATAAAGAATGGCGGGACAGAGCAACGCAAAGCATCTGGTTTCGCAACGCCGCTAAACAGAGTTTCGAAACGGATGAAACGGGTGGCGTTTTTAAAATTATAACGCCAAGGATATGCTTTGAAAATATTTACGACGGAGTTGCGGAAGTTTACTGCGGCGGCAAACGCATTGATTGCGGCAAAGAGTATTTTGTGAATCTTACCGTTACGGTGAACTATGAACACGGTACGGAAATACGCGTTGTTGCAAAAGACAGGAAAACCGCTTTTGAAAATATGCTTTACAGAATGAAAAAAATTATGACGGAAGCGGAAGAAGACGTGTTTATCAAGGATAAATGGTATAACGAATTTATTAGGGCGGAAAACGCGTGCAAACTCGAAGAGCTGATAGTAAGTTCCGAACTTAAAGAAGTTACCAAAACCAAACTGAAAGAGATATTTTTTTGATATAAGCAGAAAATGATGGCAAGCGTTAGACTAAAGGATATATGCAAAGTTTACCCCAACGGACTCGAAGCGGTAAAAAGGCTTGTTTGAAGATTGCGGAATACTTTGCAGCCGAAATGAACAGTCATTGCCTTGTAAACATTTGGATGACGGACGGTTATAAGGACGTCCCCGCAGACATATTAACGCCGAGATTGAGATTAAAAAAATCATTGGACGAAATACTTTCCGTCAAGTACGATAAGAAAAAAGTTATTGTAGCCGTTGAAAGCAAAGTATTCGGCATAGGCGTTGAAAGCTATACGGTTGGCAGTATGATATGCACCCCAAAAGTTAGACACTTTTTGGAGGTGCATATTTTTATGTCAAGGAAAAAGGAATTAAACACAAAGTAATCGCCAGAATTTAAAATAGCTGTTATAATGGATATGCGTGAGAACCATTTATCCTGGTGATTATTCATATGTAGCTGAAATAGTTGAGAATAGCTTTATTCAGCCCTCGTTAAGAATCTTATTAGAGTACGGACTCCTTCAAAATGCTGTTGAAACAGTTAGACGTGTTTTAGAAAGTTCTAAATTAAATATAGATAAGCTTACAGAAGAAGAACTTTTTGATTATATTAAAAGCAATATTTCAGTATTTGAGAAGGGGTTAAAGCGATATGAATTTGAAATATTACAAAGAACTGTTTTGTAATACTTCATTATTTTATTGTATTAAGTGTATTGTATTGTCACGATAAATAATTTAATTTATTATAAGGATAGGTTAAACTATGGCGGATATTCCGAGAGTATATAAACTGAATAAAGAGAAGCGGGAGGCGGAGGAAAACGGGAAGTTTCTGTATTATTTTTACGACCGCAAAAAACTGACGTCGGTTGCGCTTCCCGAAGAGCAGTTCGATAAAGTAACCGACCAAAGGAAGCCGCATTAAATTTGGCAGGCGAAGAAGCCGAGCAGGCAAATAATGCTCCGCTTTCCGCAACCGAAATCTTCAAGAAAAACAGAAAATTCGTGGTTGAAATTTAAGCGGATTTCGGTTTGGTTTCATCTCGCGGAACGGAATAATTATAGGCGACGGTTATATATTGTCTAACGCTCACGTTGCATTCGATAAGAAAAGCAACCGCGGAGTTGCTTATGCCGCTGATGAAATTTTGTGTAAGAACGCGTCGCAAAACGTATACCAATTAGACCTTATCTATGCCGATATTAAGAAAGATATTGTGCTGTTGCATTCCGACGAGCTGTCCGCGGACGGCGTTGCTTTTTGCAGCGTTTTATAGCTTTCGGCGGGTGAAGTTCGGTTTCACCCCGCTATTTTTTGATTAAATCTACTTACGCAAATGGTGTATATATACGATAAAACAATTGCTTGTTTCCGTTGAATATGGTATAATTATAATAAATAAATCAAACAGATAAGGTTAAGTTATGGTTATTCGGAAAGAAGATACGGCGAGCAGAGTTGCAAGGCGAAAATATGAAGAGAAAAACAAAAAATTGCGTAAAGAAAAGAATGCGAATTTCCAGACGATGATTCCGAGAGAATTGTTTGATGAAATCAACGTTTTTTTGACCGAAAAGGGTATGACTAAGGTTGATTTTATCAAAAAAGCCTTTGAGATAATGCAGAATAATCGGTAAAATGTTTTCGTATTAAATACAAATTCAGCGAGGGCGGTTTGTCGAAGAAAAATCGACGAGCCGCCCTTTATAATTGTTGTGCATTTTGATATTTTCACTTAAATTTTTTATTTTCGGATGGGTAACAGGTACGACAAATAATACATTGGGACAACATTATATTGCGAGTTATCGACAGTGGTTTTTGATTTTTTGCAAAATCACTATCGATAACTTGACTTTTTCTTTCGTTTTTGATACAGTATAACCAAAGGAGATTCTTAGCATGGATTTGTATGTCAGGGAAAATTATTTAAAAAAAATCCGTGGATTTTATCATGCGGACGATTTAATCAAGGTTATCACGGGAGTACGGCGTTCGGGAAAGTCAAGCCTGATGCAAATGATTGCCGATGAACTCAAATCTTCCGGGATCCCGGAATCTCAAATTATATATTTTGACCTTGACAAACGAGAATATAGAAACGTTGTTACGGCGGATAAGTTAGAAGCCCTGATTATGTCGAAATGCGTTACGGATGAGATGAAATATCTCTTTATTGACGAAGTTCAGAACGTCAAAGATTTTGAGACTGTTCTCAACGGTTTCAGGACGGAAGGCAATTGGTCTATTTTTATAACGGGATCTAACTCATATCTTTTAAGCGGAGAATTGGTTACAAAACTAACCGGCAGATATATAGAATTTGAAATTTTTCCGTTAAACTTTCAGGAATACGAGGGGATGAAAGCCTTTTTCGGCAAACCGATTAATTCTAATCCGATGATAGAACTTACGAACTATATTCTTGAAGGCGGCTTTCCGAGAGCAATTTTGTTTGACGATATGGCGGATAAAAGGAAGTACGTTCAGGGCGTTGTATCCGAAATTTTCGAGAAAGATATCCGTAAACGTTTGAAAATTAAAAACAAAGAGAGCTTCGAGACCGTTCGCAAGTATGTCATCAATAACTTCGGAGCAACTACAAGCCTGAATAATATCTGCGACGCAATAAGGAAAAACGGTACGCCTATCAATAGTTCTACCGTTTCAAAATATATAAAGGCGCTCATCGACGCGAAAATCTTGTATGAATGCCCACGCTTCGATATGAAGTCAAAGCGTTCTATTTCCGGAGAAAAGAAGTACTATCTTGCCGATCTGAGTTTTTATTATGCCGAAAACACGGACAACAAAATCAATTACGGACCGGTACTTGAAAATATTGTTTATATCTATGCAAAGTCGCTTGATTATTCGGTAAGCGTGGGAAGATTCGGCAAGTTCGAGTGCGATTTCATTGTTCGAGGAACGGATATGCAATATGCATATATTCAAGTGGCATACACAATCGCTTTAAGCAAGGAAACGGAAGACCGAGAATATCGTCCGCTTGAAAGTATAAAAGATAACTATCCTCGTTACGTTGTTACAACAGATTATCTTTTGCAACAGCGTAGCGGAATCAGAAACGTGAATTTAATAGACTTTATCTGTAAAAACGAGAAATTTTAAGCAAATGACAATGATTTTGTTATCGTAAAATTATAATGGGCGGTTTGTCGAAGAAAATCGACGAATCGCTTTTTATATGCGCTTTTTGTATCGTGTTATTCGACAAAATTTCGCCGTTATAGACAACTCTTTAAAATTATAACGTCGATTATTATTGACAAATCAAAAGCAATTGTATATAATAGTGAATATTAAAGCGGTGGGAGGTATGCCATGAAAAAAAGGACGTTACTTTTATTTCCGGATACGATTAAAATATTAGAGCAAATGGGCGAGCAGATAAAGTTGGCGAGACTCAGAAGAAATTTATCGGTCGAACTCGTTTCGGAGCGCGCAAATATAAGCAGAGCAACGCTGTGGGCGATTGAAAAAGGTAGCCCTTCCGTCGCGATAGGGTATTATGCGGCTGTTTTGCATGCGCTGAACGATATGGATAAAGATTTATTGCTGGTGGCTAAAGACGATAAACTCGGGCGGACGATTCAGGACCTGAATTTAACGACGCGCCGCCGGGCAACAAAAAAGAAAGGGGGACTAAAATATGTTACAGGAAAAAAAGATATACGTCTATTTTGACAACAACGTAGATAAAAGAATAAAGGTCGGGTGTCTTTTTGCGGATTTCCAAAGAGGGAAAGAAAAGTTTTCTTTCGAATATGACGACGAGTTTTTTACGAGTTTTCTTTTCCGAAATTTCTTCGATTACGATTTGCAGCCGTATAGGGCAAGGCAATATTTGCCGACGGATAAAACCTTGTTCGGCGTTTTTTCGGATACCGCGCCAGACAGGTGGGGCAGGCTTTTGATGAAGAGCAGAGAGCGCATCAAAGCCGAAGAACAAAAATTGCCAAAAGTAAATACTTTGTATGAAACGGATTATCTGCTCGGCGTTTTCGACGAGGCGCGTATGGGCGCGTTACGTTTTTGTTTGGAAGAAAACGGCGAATATCTTTCGGCGGAAAGGGAATTATCTACGCCGCCTTTTGAAAGTTTAAGAACGCTCGAAGAGGCGTCTCGTCAGTTCGAAAAAGAAGAAAACCTGTTAAACGGTAAGTGGCTGATACTGTTGCTTGCGCCCGGTTCTTCTTTGGGCGGGGCAAGACCGAAAGCTACTGTAAAAGACGTTGACGGAAGTTTGTGGATAGCAAAATTTCCTTCAAAAAACGACGAATACGATATGGGCGCATGGGAGAAAACCGTTCTCGATCTTGCAAAGCTTTGCAATCTGAACGTTCCCGAGACAAAACTAATGAAATTTTCCAAACTCGGCAGTACGTTTTTAGTAAAGCGTTTTGACAGAGTCGGGGAAAAAAGAATTCATTTTATGTCTGCAATGACGGCCCTCGGCAAAAAAGACGGGGACAACTCGTCGGGCGGGATAAGTTATCTGGATATTGCGGCGTTTATAAGCGCAAACGGAGCAAATCCGAGAGAAGATTTGACGGAACTTTGGAAACGTATCGTGTTTAATATCGCGGTTTCCAATACCGACGACCATTTAAGAAACCACGGTTTTATTTTAACCGAAGAAGGCTGGCGATTATCTCCGTTATATGACGTAAATCCGAATATAGACAAGGATTCGCTTTCACTAAATATTACGGAAGACGACAATGCGTTATCCGTCGATTTGGCGATTGAGGTCGCGGAACATTTCGGAATAGATAAAAATATTGCGACTGATATGGCAGACGAAATACTTTCGGTTGTGCGTGATAATTGGCGTAACGTTGCGAAGAAAAACGGCATAAGCAAGAGTGCGATAGAGTATATGCGCCCCGCGTTTTCTGTGGCAGAAATTTAAGAAATTAAGAGAGGTTTTAGGCAAATTTCCGGTAGCGGCAATATATATGAATATCAGGAACGGCAAGAAAATTTCCCGAATTTTGATTTTTTGTCAATTTCGGCGATTTTATGCAGAAAAAGTTACAAAACACGTATTTATGCAACAGATATTCATAAATTTATACACAAAAACGAAATTAATGATTATAGCTCTGCGTTTCGCACTCTGTCATACAGGCCAATATTAAATACCCGAGGGGCTAATCGGGGATTTACACCCGAAAATCCGCTTTTTACCCTGACGGTAGACGCGGACACCGCGAAAAAGTATTACGAGCGTCTGGGGATAAAGTTTTTCCCCACCCGCTATCAACCTTTGACGATGGTGGTGTATATAACTTAATAAAAACGAAGAGACTGTTACCATTCCGGTTACAGTCTCTTTTATTTTCTTTAAGTTGGCTAATGTTCAATTCTATTATTCCGAAAACATAGAAATATTATTCCTTACTGTTGACATTATGCCGATTGGGTGGTATACTATTCTTGTTATATTTATATGCGAAAGTATCGTATAGCGAGGGATTTCTAATGGCAATGACGACGAAACACGCTTCTGAAAAGTGGGGGATCAGCGACCGGCGGGTACGCGTCCTTTGTTTGCAAGGGAAAATAGACGGCGCATGGCGAGAGGGGAAACTCTGGTTTA